>OGIO01000466.1_pt1 | contig 50404 bp, 50 predicted proteins | sample 1571841 | NCBI WGS metagenome assembly OGIO01 (sample SAMEA2582111, study PRJEB24529) | metagenome | biome: Human gut stool | place: China | collected 2011
TCTCGACGATAAGGATCGGAAAGTCGGTAAAGATCCGTTGGAAACTGATCGCTCCGGCCGTAGTGATGGCATTGATCGGATCATATCTGGGAACCAGACTGAGTATTCTGACAGATGAGAAGATTCTGCGTCAGGTCCTGTTGATTGTGCTTCCGGTGGTAGCATTTTTCGTACTTCGGAAAAATTCACTGATATCAGAAAAAACGGAGCGCCTGGAACCGAAAAAGGAGCAGCTGATCGTCTGGACCAGTGCATTGATCATCGGTACATATGACGGATTCTACGGGCCGGGAACCGGCACATTTCTGCTGATCATGTTCATGGGGCTGGCACATCTGACATCCATGGAGTCGGCTGCCTATACAAAGATTCTGAATCTAAGCTCCAATGTGTGTTCGATGGTGACATTCTTGCTGGGCGGGCATATCCTGTTACTTCTGGGACTGACTGCATCGGTGTTCAGCATTGCAGGACATTATGCGGGTGCTGGTATGGTATTAAAAAATGGGACGAAAGTTATCCGTCCCATTATTCTGGTAGTGCTTGCACTGCTGTTTATTAAAATAATCTTTAATCTGTAACGAGAAAGAGCCGCGCAAAAACGCGGCTCTTATGCTTATCTGTCCCATTTGTCGCAGAGGGAGTTGATCTGGCTGATAAATTTGGCAAGATCCTTGTTGGCTCCGCCTTCGTTGTGGTAGATAACCTGCATCAATCGTTTTCCGGCCTCGATCAGACGGGCATAAATATCAGATTTGCGTTTTGCAGCAGGCTTTTCGGCTGCTACAGGGATCTTCAGTCCTTCTTTGATCCATTCGCCGGTGGCAAGATCAAACAGTGCGCCTGAGAATGGTGCACAGGCAGGAATCTGATGCTCATCTGTCAGGCATTCTGCAAAATGATCACAAGTCTCATCCTCACCGTGGACTACAAATACCATCTGCGGCTTCGGAGAGAAGGCTTCCACCCAGTGAAGCAGGCCGTTCTTGTCTGCGTGACCACTGACGCCGTCCAGCTGTGCCAGCTCGGCTTTTACTTCGATGGTCTCACCAAAGAGCTTCACATATTCAGCTCCCTCCGTCAGAGCGCGTCCCAGTGTTCCATAAGCCTGATAACCTACGAAGAGGACAGTACACTCCGGTCTCCACAGATTGTGTTTCAGGTGATGCTTGATACGACCGGCTTCACACATACCGGAAGCAGAGATGATCACCTTCGGTGTGGAGTCAAAGTTGATGGCTTTCGACTCGTCGCTGGAGATGGCCAGGTGGAGATTTGGAAAACGGATGGGGCTGATACCAGACTGGATCAGTGCCATAGCTTCTTCGTCAAAACAGGACTGGAAATTCTTATTAAAAATAGATGTAGCCTCTATAGCAAGCGGACTGTCCACGTATACTGGAAAATCAAACTCTACCAGCTTTCGTTCTTTGATCTCCCTGATAAAATACAGCATTTCCTGCGTGCGGCCCACTGCAAATGCAGGGATGACCAGATTGCCTCCCCGACGTAAGGTACGGTTGATCACATTTGCCAGTTCCATTGCATAATCCGGTGGAGCCTTGTGAAGGCGGTCGCCGTAGGTGGACTCCATGATCACGTAATCTGCGGAGCTGGTAGTCTGTGGGTCTTTGATCAGTGGTTGATTGATATTTCCAATATCGCCGGAGAAGACCAGTTTTCTGGAAATTCCGTTTTCAGTGATCCATATTTCAATGGAAGAGGAACCGAGCAGATGGCCCACATCTCGGAAACGAATGTTGATGCCTTCGCTTAATTCGATGGTCTGTTCATAATCACAGGGATGGAACAAAGAGATGGCTCCCAGTGCATCCTCTGTAGTGTAGAGCGGTACATATTCCTCGCTGCCGGCACGTCTTGCTTTACGGTTACGCCATTCTGCCTCAAATTCCTGAATATGAGCACTGTCGCGGAGCATAATGCTGCACAGGTCACTGGTGGCAAAGGTTGAGATAATGCTGCCTTTGAAACCATTTTTATACAGAAGCGGCAGACGACCCGAATGATCGATATGTGCGTGTGTCAGTAGAACGTAATCAATCTGGTTGATCGGTACAGGAATATCCTGGTTTACATAAATATCTTTGCCCTGTTCCATTCCGCAGTCGATCAGAATCTGTTTTCCGCAGGCTTCCAGATAGTGACAACTGCCGGTAACTTCATGGTCGGCACCTACAAATCCAAGTTTCATGCAAAATCCCCCTTTGCGTCTTTGTTATCATTATTGTACCAATATATGCACAAAGAAGCAACTGACAGAAACGATAAAACTGTCAATTTGACGGAAAAAATGAATTGTATATAAAAAGAGGCAGATAAACATGTGAAAGGAACGTCCGCAGTCCCGGTACTTCCTAAGACCGAGCCGGCGGCGAAGGTCGAAGGTTAGTACCGCTGGATCGAGGACTTAGCGAAAGCGGTTCCTTTTCACAGTTTATCTGCCTATATTTATTGATCATTCATGTTTATTTCCGGAAAGATGCTCTCTTTCTCAGGGTCGGATCAAGAATCTTCTTACGGATACGAAGGGACTTCGGAGTGATCTCCAGAAGCTCATCAGTATCAATGAATTCCAGTGCCTGTTCCAGGCTTAAGATTCTTGGCGGAGTCAGCTTCAGTGCCTCATCTGCACTGGAGGAACGGGTATTGGTCAGCTTCTTGGTCTTGCAGACATTGATCTCAATATCCTCTGCCTTACCAGTCTGTCCGATGACCATACCAGCATATACTTTTACGCCAGGTCCGATGAACAGAGCGCCACGCTCCTGCGCGTTGAAAAGTCCGTAAGTGATGGACTCGCCAGATTCGAAAGCGATCAGGGATCCCTGCTTCCGGTACTGAATATCTCCCTTGTACGGCTCGTAACCATTGAAAATGGTATTCAGAACGCCGGTACCCTTGGTGTCAGTCATGAACTCACCACGGTATCCAATCAGTCCTCTTGCCGGAATGGAGAATTCCAGACGGGTGGATCCATTGCTGTTGGTGTGCATGTTGCGAAGCTCACCTTTTCTCTCGCCAAGCTTCTGGATAACATTTCCGGAGAATTCATCATCTACATCGATGTAAGCAAGCTCCATTGGTTCCAGCTTCTTACCGTTCTCATCATAGTGATAGAGAACCTCTGCCTTGCTGACGGAGAACTCGTAGCCCTCACGGCGCATGTTCTCGATCAGAACGGACAGATGAAGCTCACCACGACCGGATACTTTGAAGCTGTCGGTGCTGTCGGTCTCTTCCACACGAAGGCTGACATCGGTGTTCAACTCTCTGAACAGACGATCTCTTAAGTGACGGGAGGTTACAAATTTTCCTTCGGTACCAGCCAGCGGACTGTCATTGACGTTGAACTGCATGGAGATGGTCGGCTCGGAGATCTTCTGGAACGGGATTGCATCCGGAGCTTCCGGGGAGCAGAGGGTATCACCAATGTGCAGATCAGAAATACCGGAGATGGCAACAATGGAACCGATGGTTGCACTCTGTACTTCTACTTTATTTAAGCCATCAAATTCATAGAGGCGGCTGACTTTTACTTTACGCATCTTATCCGGATCATGATGGTTAACGATCACCACATCCTGGTTCACACTGATGGTTCCACGGTCTACTTTACCAACACCAATACGGCCAACGTACTCGTTGTAGTCAATGGTGCTGATCAGTACCTGGGTCGGTGCCTCAGCATCCCCTTCCGGAGCCGGAATGTAATCCAGAATGGTATCGAACAGCGGAGTCATGTCTTTGCCCTGCACCTCCGGATCAAGGGAAGCATAACCAGCTTTTGCGGAAGCATAGACAAACGGGCAGTCAAGCTGCTCATCGCTGGCCTCAAGGTCCATCAGAAGTTCCAGAACTTCGTCTACTACTTCAGCAGGACGAGCCTCTGGACGGTCGATCTTGTTAATACATACGATAACCGGCAGGTTCAGTTCCAGTGCTTTCTTCAATACGAATTTGGTCTGCGGCATGGATCCTTCAAAAGCATCCACAACAAGGATGACACCGTTTACCATTTTCAGTACACGCTCAACCTCGCCGCCGAAGTCTGCATGACCTGGGGTGTCGATGATATTGATTTTTGTATCCTTATAAAAAACAGCGGTATTTTTGGAGAGAATGGTGATTCCTCTTTCTCTCTCAATGTCGTTGGAGTCCATGACTCTCTCAGCTACTTCCTGATTGGCACGGAACACACCGCTCTGTTTCAGAAGCTCATCGACCAGAGTGGTTTTACCATGGTCTACATGAGCGATGATGGCAATATTTCTTACATCTTCTCTCTTCATATTTAACCTCTTCTTTGTATCTTATAACGTTTCTGTCCTGTTTAAATCCTACAAATTTAATAGTGTAACACAAATTCCCCAGAAAACAAGCTTTTTCTTGCAGTTCCGTGAAATTTTTCCGAAAGTAAAGGAAATCAGTCAGGAAGAGCAGGAAGTAACTTATCTTTTCACCATCAGCGAGGAACGTTTTTTCCTCCTGAAAAACGGGATTGAGTGGGAAATGGAAGGTTATGGCTGGGAAAAACCGGTAATCTTCCGAAATGCAAGACCACAGTACCGTGGATTTGCGGGAATTACAGGTATGCAGCTTTTTGACTGGTATCGGTCTAACAGATTCTGTGGCCGCTGCGGTAAACCTATGGTTCCAGATCATAAGGAAAGAATGGTTCACTGGGAATGCTGCGGTAATATGGTTTATCCGAAGATCTGTCTGGGAGTCATAGTAGCGGTAACTAACGAAAATAAAGTCCTGCTTACCAAATATGCACAGACACCTGGGAGAACTGCAAACTACGCTTTGATTGCAGGATTTACAGAGATCGGAGAAACTCTGGAAGAAACGGTGCAGCGTGAAGTTATGGAGGAGGTAGGTCTCAAAGTTAAAAATATTCGCTACTATAAGAGTCAGCCCTAGTCATTTTCCTCCACATTGCTCTGCGGATTTTTCTGTGAAGTAGGCGGTGATACAGAGATTACACTGGATACAGAAGAATTATCTGTGGGAGAATGGTTTGATCGTGACAATATTCCGGTAGAGGATGACGGTGTCAGTCTGAGCAGAGAGATGATCGGAGTCTTCAAGACCGGCGGTGAGAAGAAATTTTCATAAGACTTATAAAAACCTTGCAGTTTTCAAATGTGAAAAACAGCAAGGTTTTTATTATTTGACTGTTTGTTGGATTTTAGGTTTGTGACTGTTTTCGCCTTTCCTGGGAATAGTTTAATCCCCACATGATCAATTCCTGAAAAATAGGCTGTAAAGTATCACCTAAATGTGTCAGACAATATTCCACATGAAGAGTATTGCCTTCATATGAGGTTCTTTGGATAATTCCTAAATCTTCCAATTCTTTTAAATTTTCTGTTAGTACTTTGGGCTTGATTGAATCAAGATGATATTGTAGTTCTCCATATCGTTTAGCTCCGTTGAATAAATAACAGATAATTAAGAATTTCCATTTATCACCGCAAAGCCGACGGACAATCTCAAAAGATGAAGTCAGATCATTTACGATTCCTGCCATAGCATTAACCTCACATTTTGTTTTATATTTGGTGTAGCTTTATAGCAAGTAACCATGTTTTATTAAAAACAATATTTATGATATGAAAAATCATAAAGATGGTGAACAGGTACAAGATACTTACTCTAAAGTGCGTACTTTTATTCAATATGAACATATGATATGCTACAACCATAGCAAATGATATAGTAGAAATGCACATTTGTCAAGAAAAAAAGGGGAACAAAATGGTACCTGTTATTATGATATCTCATGGCTCTTTGGCCAGTTCAATAAAAGAAACTACAAAATTAATTATAGAAATGAGAGACGAAGTATACTGTCTTGAATTGAAAGAGGAAGAGTCTCTGGAAGACTTTAAATGTCGCCTGGAACAACTTATATTACGTGTGAGAGGAAGAACTGATAAAGTGATTATTATTAGTGATATGCCTTTAGCAACACCGTTTAATGCGGCAGCAATGTTGATGGAAAAATATCATATTTTCCATCTGACAGGTATGAGTATGCAGATGTTGACATTTTTACTTCAAAAGGATAATTCACATATGCATGCAGAAGATTTGTGCCGAAGGGCACTGGAGAGGGCAAAAGAGCAGACGTTATATTTGAATGACATATTGAAGGGAGAGAAAAAAGATTAGCGTTGTAATAGCACGGGTTGATGAAAGATTGATTCATGGTCAGATTGTAAATGAGTGGATATTAAAAGTAAGACCGACTCATTTAATCATTATAGACTATGAGTTGTTAACAGATTTGTTTATGGCAAATATTTACAGGGCAATGGCACCGTTCTGGGTGGAGGTTCATATTTTAAGCCCCAGAGATACTGCAATCTTTTTAAACAGCAGAGAAGAAAAAAATGGAGAAAAAATATTTTTGCTGGCACGGACACCGGTTATTTATGAGAAACTGATAGAATATGGAGTTCACATACCAGAGATCGTATTGGCTGAAAAGAAATATATGCCAAAGAAAAGGAATGCATCGCTGGAAAATAAAATTGCGATCAACCGATTACTGGAGCAAAATGTGAAAGTAATGGTACAGGAATTCCCAAATGAAGAAGCTACAGTGATTGAAAAATATAAAATTTGAAGAATGTATTAGAAAAGGAGCAAAAATGGTAGAGATTTTTTTGATTTCACATGAGGATGTTAGTGTATCTTTATTGCGAAGTGCGGAGTTAATATTAGGAATTCAGAATCATGTATATACATATTCACTGAAAAGAGGGGAGGATATTGAAACTTTTGGAGAAACAATAAGTAAAAAAATAGAAGAATTAAAAAATGAAAAAATACTAATATTAACAGATATGTTTGGAGGGACGCCTTCAAATATTGTTGCTGCTAATTTAAAAAATCATGATTTCAAGTGTATTTCCGGAATGAATCTGCCAATGCTGTTAGATGCATTGATGCTCAGAGAAAGTGAACCTCTTGAAATCGAACAGCTGGCTGAACAATGTTTAAAAACAGGAAAGGAAGGGATAATTGATATCGAAAAAATGATTTCTGAAAAAAATAAGGAAAATGACAGGAGAAAAAAGAATGAAAAATATCAAATTAATCAGGGTTGATGACAGATTGATTCATGGACAGGTTGTTACTTCATGGATCACACAAACAGGAAGCAAAAAAATCATTATTATTGATGATGAACTCTATGAGAATGAGTTCCTGAAAGATGTCTTCGCAGCAGCAGCTCCACGTGGAATTCCTGTGGAGGTAGCAAAAGTAGATCAGGCAGTGCAGGAATGGAAGCTTAATGAATTTAATGGTGAACAGGTGCTCATTCTGTTGAAAAAAGTTGATGTTTTAAAACGGCTGTATGAACAGGGATTACATTTTGACAGTGTTCAAATAGGGGGATTGGCTTCCGGTCCGGAAAGAAAACCAGTTGTTAAGGCTATTGGTCTTTCAGAACAGGACGCAATTGATTTAAACTTTCTTAGTGAATATGGTGTGAATGTATATTTTCAGTCAATGCCTGGAGAAAAAGAGATTTCATTAGAAACAGTATTAGGAAAACATTTTAAACATATTAAGAAAAATTAATACAATAAGACAGGGAGGTAAAAATATGGAAGGCGCTTCGGTTACTATTGTGCAAGCATTATTATTAGGATTTTTCTGGTGGTTTAAGACAAATTATTATGGACAGACATTTACCTGCTTCATATCTAATTCATGTCTGACAGCCGCATTATTTGTGGGTATTGTTTTAGGCGATGTGCCGAATGCAATGATAATTGGTGCATCAGTGCAGCTCATTTATTTAGGAATTCTTGGGCCAGGAGGAAATTTGCCGCAGGATCCGGTACTGGCAACTTTGGTGTCGACCGCTATTGTTTTGAAATCAGGAATGCCGGTGGAGACAGCGTTTGCTATTGCAGTTCCGGTTGGAATTCTCGGAGCACAGATTTTAAGTCTTATCCGTTTGATTAATACAACATGGGTTCATATGGCAGATAAATATGCAGAAGAGGGTAATACGCGAGGCATCTATCTCGCAGGTCTGCTTTATCCATCTCTTGCACGTATTCCTATTACAGTAACACCAGTAGCAGTAGCTGTATATTTTGGAGCGGCGAATATTGACAAAGTACTGGCAGTGATTCCTGACTGGCTGATGAATGGACTTACTGTTGCCGGAGGCATGCTGCCTGCATTAGGATTTGCAATTGTTATAAAAATTATCGGAAAAAAGGAATTGCTGCCGTATTTTGTGGCTGGATACTTTATCTTGAAGCTGTCTGGAATAGGAATATTGCCGCTTTCAATTTTCGGCGTAATCGCCGCTTACTTACATATTATGTTTACGAATAAAGACTCTGGGGAGGAAATTACGAATGGAACTGCAAACTAGAGAAAATAGTACACTGGAAGTAAAAAAAGAGAGTCTTGAGAACGAAGAGAGAATTCTGACAAAAAGAGATGTTACAAAGTCATGGTGGTTATGGTGGTTAAGTGTTGAGGTTTCGAACTCTTTTGAAAGACTGCAGGCTTTGGCATGTTGTATTTCTATGATTCCTATTTTAAGGAAGCTCTATAAAAAAGAAGACGATTTTCGAGAGGGCTTAAAGAGACACCTGCAATTCTTTAATACAGAAAGTACATGGGGAGCTATTACCCTAGGAGTTGCAGTGGCAATGGAAGAACAGAAAGCAATGGGAAAGCAAATACCGGATGAAGCAATCAACAGTGTAAAGACAGGCTTGATGGGACCATTTGCTGGAATTGGAGATACCATTAACTGGGCAACGTTTCTTCCGATTCTTTTGGGATTTTTTATCCCGGTGGCTGAAAGCGGTAATTGGATAGCAGGAATAGCACCACTGTTTATATTTGCCGGAGTTACATGTTTTGTAGGTTATAATACCTATCACTTTGGATATAGACTTGGTGCAAAATCAGCAACAAAATTGTTAAGTTCCGGGTGGCTGAATAAAATAATTACTGCAGCAGGTGTTCTGGGAATGTTCATGATGGGCGGACTTGCAGCAGGTTTTGTCTCAGTTTCAACTCCGCTTGTAATTGATACCGGAAGTGCGGTATTTAATCTGCAGACAGATGTATTTGACAGCATTGTTCCAGGACTTTTACCGTTTGTGACTGTTGCAGGAGTTTACGCAATGCTTGATAAGATAAAACGAAATTATACACTGGCAGTATTTATTATTTTGGCAGTCAGCTTAGTTCTTGGCGGTCTTGGAATTATTGTATAAAAAAGGAGAAATCAGTATGGAAAAGAAGATTTATTTTATAGAACCTGTGTTTGAAGCAAAATACTGGGGTGGACAGGCCTTAAAGGAAAGATATGGATATACTCCTGATTTGCCCAATATTGCGATTGCATATCATGTAATAGCACTTCCTCAGCATAATCTGGACAATACAGTAAAGGAAACCGGAGAAAAATTATCTGAATTTTACAGGAATCACAAAGAGCTGTTTGGCTGTAACAGAGAGGATTTTCCGATACGTATGGGATCAGGAAATAAAGTAAAACAGATATCTGTACAGTTACACCCTAATGATGAGTATTGCTTGCAGCATGAAGGGGAAAAAGGAAAATTTGAATGTGGAATTTTTGTCCAGGGAGACAGAGATCATCTGGCAATACGCGGACATAATGCTAAAACGAGAGAAGAATTTCGTAAATTGGTAGAAACAGAACAGTGGGATAAGCTGTTTCGTGTAGTAACAATTAAAAAAGGACAGTATACATATGGTCCCCAGGGAACTCTTCATGGTTCTCCATATGCACCGACAGAAGAAGAAAAAGATATGGTGGAGCTTGGATTTGAAACAAATTCAGATATTACATACAGGCTCTATGACTGGGGACGAAATATGCCGGATCGACCGCTCCATGTTGAAAAGGTAATTGACACGGTTAATATTCCTGATAACCAAAATATGGGAGTAGATATTGTTGAAAAAGATGTCAACGGTTGTAAAGTTGCTTATTTTATTGATAAGCCAGGAATCTTTACTGCTTTTCGAATCAGAGTAGATGAAAATGGAACTTTTGAGCGAAAAGAATTCATGTTTTTATTCTGTATTGATGGAGAAGCAGAAATTAACGGGACTGTAATTAAAAAGGGTGAAACGATTTTCATTCCCTGTGATTATGGAACTTTGACAATAAAAGGAAAAGCAGAATTTGGCGGAATGACTTACAGAAACTTATAGAAGAGAAGGGTGTTTGATATAGGAGTATTTGTTTAAAATACAGCTATTTCGAACACCTTTTTTATTTTTTGAAGGAGAAGTTTATGGATATTAAGAATGTTAAGTTGGTTATATTTGATATGGACGGTTTAATGCTGGATACTGAACAATGCTATTATTATGGCGTGAAAGAAATGTGTGAAAAAAAGAAAATAAAAGTAGATATGAGTGTATACCGCGCCGTAATTGGAACTTCTGGGGCAATTGATATGAAAAAATTTAATAAAAGTAATTATCCTGATGATGTGGTAGAAAAAATGGTGTGCCAATATGTAGAAAACAGAAGAATAGAGTTGTGCGAGGAGGGCGTAGCAACAAAGAAAGGATTGCATAAGTTGCTAAATACTTTAAATGAAAGGAAAATATTAAAAGTTGTTGCAACATCTACGCCAAAATCAATAGCGAAAAAGCTCTTAGAACGTGTCGGGATTGAAAAAGAATTTTCATTTGTTATCAGTACAGAAGATGTGAAAAAAGGAAAACCTGCACCAGATATTTTTTTATTAGCATGTAAAACGGCACAGATTCCACCGGAAAGAAGCCTGGTTCTTGAGGATTCAGAACCTGGGGCTAAAGCAGCAAAAACAGCAGGAATACCATATATTATTGTTCCGGATATTAACTATCCGGGAAAAGAAGTTGCGGAAACAGCAGAAATGATTGCAGAATCACTTATAGATGTTGAAAGGTTGTTTGCTTTATAGGAAAGTTTCAGATCAGAAAAATTCTCCCCCCTCAATTTTGAGGGGGAGTAGAACAGAAATTGTCTATTTCTTATATAATACCCGGATGGAGTTCAGTACACACAGCATGGCCACACCGGTGTCTGCAAACACAGCCATCCACATGGAAGCGAATCCGCACAGACCGAGAATCATGACCAGAATCTTGATAGCAAGTGCAAATACGATGTTGTGCCAGGAGATGCTGACAGCAGATTTTGCGATACGCATGGAATCCGGAATTGCAGTCATGCTGGATGTCATGTAGACAACGTCTGCGGCTTCAATGGCTGCATCAGCACCGCTTCCCATAGCTGCTCCGACATCGGCATCTGCCAATACCGGAGCATCGTTGATACCATTGCCGACGAACATCACATGCTCATGCTGGGAATGGATTTTCTGAAGTTCGTTTAACTTATCCTGAGGTAAGAACTGCTTCACTTACTTCATCCAGCTCATTAATCTTTCGTTCGATTTTTGCCGCACAGTTGGAACATCCTAAATTTTCCAGAATGTACACACGTTTTCCGTGAGCATTGACGCCTTCGTGGTGATGATCGTGCCCGCAGCCGCAGGTATCGCCATGTTCATGATGATGCTCATGATCATGTCAACATCCGCATCCATCATCGTGCTGGTGTTTCCGTATTGTCAGAAAAATTTTTCCCATATTTATGTCCGCCAGAAACAGTTGTAAAGTTTTACAGTTATATTTAAACATATGAACAATTGCTCATATGCAGACTGTAACATACCAGCGTGAAAAGTGTAAGCGTTTTCTTGTACCTTTATGCTTGTGTATGAGCTTTTTCTTGCAGTTCCGTGAAATTTTTTGAAATGTATATTTTTTGAAATAGTTGGAATATTTGGTAAGGACCATGAATATATTTTACAGACAAAAGTACGAGAGACACTTCGTCAAAAGGAAGGGAGAACAAAAATATGTCGGATAAGATTATTGAAAACAACCAGGTGTCCATTATCGGGGAGGTTGTGTCGGGATTTGTGTTCAGTCATGAAGTCTTTGGGGAAGGCTTCTATATGCTGGATGTATCGGTCAGAAGACTCAGCGACTCCTGTGATGTGATACCACTGATGATCTCAGAAAGACTCATTGATGTGAATGCAGATTACAGGGGAGCCTGCATCCGGGCAGCCGGACAGTTCCGGTCTTACAACAGGCATGAAGAGAAGAAGAACCGACTGGTGCTGTCAGTCTTTGTGCGGGAACTGGAATTTATGGATGAGGAAGTAGAGAATTCCAAGACCAACCAGATCTTCCTGGATGGATACATCTGCAAGGCACCAGTCTATCGGAAGACACCGCTTGGAAGAGAAATTGCGGATATTCTGCTGGCGGTGAACCGCCCTTATGGAAAATCGGACTACATTCCGTGTATCTGCTGGGGAAGAAATGCAAGATTTGCCTCAGGCTTTGAAGTGGGAGGCCACACGCAGATCTGGGGACGGATCCAGAGCAGGGAGTATATGAAGAAAATAGATGAGACAGAGAGCGAGCGCAGGATCGCCTATGAGGTGTCTGTAAGCAAGCTTGAGTACCTGGAGTAATACTTGCATTTCTTATATACCTGGTGTAAGATAGACGAAAACAGCTAATTGTTTGGAGTCAGGAATAGAGAGGGTACTATGAGAGAGGGTAAACTTCAGATATATTGCGGAAGTGGAAAAGGAAAGACGACGGCAGCGTTGGGGCAGGCCATCAAAGAAGCCAGTCTCGGGCGTTCTGTGTTTATTGTTCAGTTTATGAAATGCCGCAAGGCAGATGAGGAGATCAGCTTTATCCAGAGGCTGGAACCGGAGATCAAGTTATTCCGTTTTCAGCGGAGAGAGGCGGCTTTTGAGAATCTGGAGCCAGAAGAGCAGCAGGAAGAGATCATGAATATGAAGAATGGTCTGAACTTCGCAAAGAAGGTGCTGGCTACGGGAGAATGCGATGTGCTGATCCTGGATGAGGTCCTGGGACTGGTGGAGCAGGGGATTGTATCAGCAGAGGAAGTGCATGAGCTTCTGGGGGAGGCTTCTGACACTACAGAGCTGATATTTACAGGCATTAAGCTGTGTCCTGAGATGATGGACTGGGCGGATGATGTCTATCAGATTACTGCCTTGAAGGAATCTTAAGGGCTTGTTGACAAAGCATCTGGAAGATGCTATATTGAAGAAAATTGAACAAAAGAGATAGAGGTCGCGTGAATCATCAGTAGACGGTCAGATGCAGCAGAGGCACTGGAAGACAGCCGAAAGGGGTAAGCGCCGAAAGGCCGGATATTCTGCAAGTCCGGATCTTGGGCATGTGGTCAATAACCATATGACTGTCATCTGGAACAGATGGAGCGCTATCCGGACAATCAAGATAAGTAGTAAGAATCTGGAGAGGCGTATACTGGCACGCCTCTCTTCTTTTCATTTATATCAAAAAAGAAAATAGCAGGAGGAGAAGATATGTCTATTTTTACAGGTGCAGGAGTAGCAATTGTAACACCTATGAAAGCAAATGGCGAGGTGAATTATCCGAAGCTGGAAGAACTTCTGAATTATCAGATCGAGAATGGAACAGATGCGATCATCATCTGTGGAACTACTGGTGAGTCTTCCACTCTGACTCATGAGGAGCATCTGGAAGCCATCCGTTTTACGATTGAGAAAGTAGCTGGAAGAATCCCTGTCATCGCAGGTACTGGTTCCAATTGTACTCAGACCGCAATCTATCTGTCTCAGGAAGCGGAAAAATACGGCGCAGATGGTCTGCTGTTGGTATCTCCTTATTATAACAAAGCAACTCAGAAAGGTCTGATCGCACATTTTACAGCTGTTGCCAATTCTGTAAAGATTCCGATCATCCTTTATAATATTCAGGGACGTACAGGTGTAAATATGACACCTGAGACGATTGCTTATCTGACAAAACATGTAGAGAACATTGTAGCGGTGAAAGAAGCAAGTGGAAATATTTCTCAGGTCGCCAAAGTGGCACAGCTCTGTGGTGACAGTTGTGATATTTATTCCGGTAATGATGACCAGATCGTTCCGATCCTGTCTCTTGGCGGAAAAGGTGTGATCTCTGTACTGTCCAACGTAGCTCCGCAAGAGACTCATGACATCGTAGCCAAATTCATGGCAGGCGATGTGGCAGGCAGTCGTGAACTTCAGTTAAAAGCGCTTCCGGTCATTGAGAAACTGTTCTGTGAAGTGAACCCGATTCCGGTAAAAGCAGCTCTCAACATGCTGGGCTGGGAAGTAGGACCTTTACGTATGCCGCTGACAGAGATGGAGCCAGAGCATCAGGAACAGTTAAAGGAAGCCATGGCAGGATTTGGCATAAAAGCAAAAGGAGAAAACTAAGATGGTCAGAGCAATTATGCATGGCTGTAACGGCCATATGGGTCAGGTGATCACAGGACTGATTAAGGATGACCCGGAGATTGAGATTGTAGCAGGAGTAGATCCGGTAGACTGTCGTGACAACGGTTATCCGGTATTTCCTTCTATTGATAAATGTACGGTAGAAGCAGATGTGATCATTGATTTCACTTCCGCAAAGGCAGTGGATGGATTGATTGCATACAGTGCAGAAAAAAAAGTTCCGGTTGTGCTGTGTACTACCGGTTTAAGCGAGGAACAGTTAAAGAGACTGGAGGAAGCCAGCAGTCAGGTGGCAGTCCTTCGTTCTGCCAACATGTCCCTTGGTATCAACATGCTCATGAAGATTCTTCAGGACGCAGCAAAGATTCTTGTGCCGGCTGGATTTGACATTGAGATCGTGGAGAAGCATCACAACCGCAAGCTGGATGCGCCCAGCGGAACAGCTTTTGCTCTGGCAGATGCCATCAATGATGGCGTGCTTGACGGTGAATATGAATATAAATATGACAGAAGTCAGGATCATAAGAAACGCGAGAAAAAAGAGATTGGTATCTCTGCGGTACGTGGAGGAACTATTGTAGGAGATCATGATGTGATCTTTGCCGGAACGGATGAAGTGATTACCTTCAGCCATACGGCTTATTCCCGCGCAATTTTTGGAAAAGGCGCGATCCAGGCAGCAAAATATCTGGCTGGCAAACCGGCAGGCTTCTATCACATGAGCGATGTGATAAATGCACAGGTCTAAGAGTGTATTTTAGATAAATAAGCGTATAAAACAAAAAGAACTGTCCATATTAGTAACAGAAAGCTCAGAAAAAAGGAGAGACTATTATGAGACAGTTGAAAAAGTATGGACTTTGTATGCTTCTGGCAGCCATTCTGCTGCTGACAGCAGCCTGCGGACGGAATAACACGAACAATGGAACCACCGCTGATGACAATATGGCAGGAACCACGGAAGACAGTAACCAGACCAATGAAAATGTAGATATTAACGACATTTTGTTTGATACAGATGGTGATGGTATCTACGATCATACGGATGTGGACGGTGATGGACTGCTGGAAGAGATCGGCATGGATGCCAATGATGTGGTCAATGATGTGACCGGCGCCGGTGACTCTCTGGTGGACGGTATGGATGACGCACTGGATGAGGGCATGGATGGCGGACTTGATGGTGAGGGCGGAGCAGTGACTCCGTAAAATGCTGAAAAAGTAAGGAGTGGATTCTATGGATCTGCTCCTTGTTTTATTTTCCGATGGACATCTGCCGGGACCAGCGATGATGAATGGAAAGAAGAGGAAAAGCAATGGAATTCAGACCCTGTATTGATATACACAATGGTAAGGTGAAGCAGATCGTAGGTGGAAGCCTGCGGGATGAAGGCAGTCAGGCAAGAGAAAATTTTGTGTCTGAACAGGATGCAGCATTTTATGCGGAACTTTACCAGAGGCAGGGCATCCACGGTGGTCATGTGATCCTGTTGAACAAAGAAGGAACAGAATACTTTGAGACTACCAGACAGCAGGCGCTGTCAGCACTTCGGGCTTATCCGGGTGGTTTACAGATCGGCGGAGGAATCCGGGATGATAATGCAGCCGACTATCTGAATGCAGGAGCCAGCGCTGTAATCGTGACTTCTTATGTGTTCAGGGATGGACAGATGAACTGGGAAAATCTGAAGAAACTGGAAGCGGCAGTGGGGGCAGATCATCTGGTTCTCGATGTAAGCTGCAGAAGAAAAGGGGACGATTATTATATTGTCACAGACCGCTGGCAGAAGTTTACGGATGTGGTGCTGACACCTTCTGTGCTGGACGAGCTTGCGGATCATTGTGCAGAATTTCTGGTTCATGCGGTGGATGTGGAAGGAAAGGCAAGAGGCATTGAGGAACCGCTGGTTCGTATGCTTGGAAGCTGGGATGGAATCCCTGTGACTTATGCAGGCGGTGTAGGAAGCTTTGATGATCTGCGGAAGCTCAAGGAGCTTGGACAGAACAGACTGAATGTGACGATTGGCAGTGCACTGGACTTATTCGGCGGTCCTATGAATTATGAAGAGACTGTGAAATTCATTGCGAAATAATGTGAAGAATGGTATAATCTAGGTAACAACTTAGTAAAGGAGTGATTTTATGCGTTACATCATTAGCGGCAAAAATCTGGACATTACCGAGGGCCTTCGTTCGGCGGTAACTGACAAGCTTGGAAAGCTGGAGAGGTATTTTACTCCTGATACCGAAGTTCATGTGACTTTGAGTGTGGAAAAGGAACGTCAGAAGATTGAGGTTACGATTCCGGTCAAAGGAAATATTATCCGTTCTGAACAGTCCAGCACAGACATGTATGTATCTATTGACCTGGTTGAAGAAGTCATCGAGCGTCAGCTCCGCAAGTATAAGAACAAACTTGTGGCAAGACAGCAGGGTGGCGGCAACTTCCAGAAAGAGTTCCTTGAGAAAGAGGCAGATGATCAGGAAGTTAATATCATCCGTACCAAGAAGTTTGATATCAAACCCATGTATCCTGAAGATGCATGTATCCAGATGGAACTTCTGGGACATAACTTTTTCGCATTTGTCAACGCAGAGACCGATGATATCTGTGTAGTTTATAAGAGAAAAGGCGGAACCTACGGCATTATGGAGCCGGACAAGTAGATGATATGGATCCCCGGAGAGCGGTAACAATATCCCCGCTCTCCGGGGATTTTTTGCGAATGGTGCGAATGAACTGTAATTTCTTGCGTTTCGAAATAATATCAGATTGATAATATCAGATTACAAACATGAATTGAGAAAAACACTTGTATAAGGTATAATGGGAGTCAGAGGTTCTATTCAGTGAAAAATACAGAAGAAGTGACAGAGGAATGAGCGACATGGGATGTGTATATTTTGTAAGACACGGACAGACCATCTGGAATGTGGAAAATAAGATCTGTGGAGCAACAGATATTGCATTGACAAAGATCGGCCATGAACAGGCCGTCGAGACAGGAAAGAAAATACTGGAAGAAGGCATACAGGCAGATGAGATCCTGTATTCACCACTGATCAGGGCGAGGGATACGGCACTTCATATTTCGGAGATCACAGGGATTCCGGCAAGAGAAGAACCGCGGCTGACGGAGCAGAATTTTGGAAGCTATGAATCCACACCAAGAGATGGGAAAGATTTCTTGCGGGACAAAGCGCAGTTTGTGATCCGATATCATGGTGGAGAATCTATGCTTCATCTGGCACAGCGGATCTATAATCTCCTGGATGAAGTGACAGCCTCAGAGAAGACGTACATTCTGGTGGCGCACAATGGAATCTCTCGTGTGGTGCATTCATATTTTTACGAGATGACCAATGAAGAATTCGCAGCATTTGGTGTAAAAAACTGTTCGATCACAAAATATGAGTTCTAATAAAGGAGGAAGTGATAGTATGACAAAGGCAGAGTTACAGGAACGGTTTGAGTTCCGCGATGTGAGGGCGGAAGAAGCGGATCAGACTATTGCAATCGAGAATATTTGTTTCCCACCGAATGAAGCCTGTTCATCAAAATCTATGACAGAGCGCGCTTCACAGGCACAGGAGACATTTTTGGTAGCAGTCGATAAGGAGACTGGTAAGATTGCAGGATTTCTGAATGGAATAGCCACCGATGAGGAAGTATTCCGGGATGAATTCTTTACAGATATCAGGCTTCATAATATAAAAGGGAAAAATATTATGATACTTGGACTGGATGTCCTGCCAGAGTATCGCGGACAAGGACTGGCCCGGGAGATCATGGAGCGATATCTGAAACGGGAGAAGGAGTGCGGACGCAGGCGTGTGGTACTTACCTGTCTGGATGAGAAGGTAAAGATGTATGAGAAAATGGGCTATAAAGATCTTGGAATCTCCGGTTCTGTATGGGGCGGCGAGAAGTGGCACGATATGGAGTATTTGCTGTGATGCAACTGTCATGTCGATTGACAAGACAGCCTATGGGTGTTATTTTATTAGATAACAGACGAAAGAAGGAAGTTATTATGGAGATCATGCCTCATCTGCAGATCAGAGATGATCTGGGAGTTCATTATGCGATACTGCCGGGAGATCCGGCGCGGGTAGACCGGATCGCAGAACAGTTGACGGATGTGGAAAAACTGGCGTACAACAGAGAGTTCAAGAGTGTTCGCGGACTTTATAAAGGTGTTCCTGTGCTGGCAGTGTCCACAGGAATTGGCGGACCGTCTGCCTGTATAGCGGTGGAAGAGCTGGCAAGAGCCGGAGTGACGCATATGGTCCGGATCGGAAGTGGCGGCGCACTGCAGCCTGGCATACATCTGGGAGATCTGGTGATGATACAGGGAGCAGTCAGAAGTGACGGTGCATCGAAGATGTATATAGACCCTGTTTATCCGGCGGTGCCGGACTTTGATCTGCTGACCGCCTGCGTAACAGCTGCCCGTCAGGATCAGCTGTCGTATCACGTAGGACTTTGCAGAAGTCATGACAGTTTCTATACGGATCAGGAAGAGGAGATGCGGACAAAATGGACGAAAAGTGGTATAATGGTCTCAGACATGGAGACGGCAGCCCTGTTCGTTGTGGGTCGGCTCCGCGGTGTTCATACAGCTTCCATTTTAAATACCGTTGTGGAGTACAAAGATGATCTGGAACAGAACATCAACAACTACGCAGACGGTGCATCCAGAACTATGCAGGGAGAGTGGAATGAGATCCACACTGCACTGGAGGCCTGTTACATTGTATCTTCAGCGGAATAACCGCTGCACAAGAGAAAGGGGACTTTGTTATGAAAAACGTGTTCAAAACCAAATTAAGTACCGCAAGTCTGGTATTGATTCCGGCATGTATCGGCATCAACTACCTTGGTAAACTCTTTGCTTCCGTACTGAAGCTGCCGCTGTGGCTTGACTCCATCGGAACCTGTATCGGAGGCGCTCTTGGCGGACCGATCATCGGTGCCATCTGTGGTGCGGCCAACAATCTGATTTATGGATTTACTACCGGTGATTCCATCACTTTGGTATATGCGCTGACCAGCCTTGGTATTGGTCTTGCAGTTGGTATCATGGCCCGTCTTGGAAATATGGAGAAGATCAGCGGTGCACTGATCACTTCTGTGATCGCAGGTCTGGTAGCTGTATGTATTTCCACACCTCTGAATGTGATCTTCTGGGGCGGTACTACCGGAAATGTATGGGGCGATGCAGTATTCGCAGCAACTCAGGCTTCCAATATGCCGGTTCTCTTAGGTTCCTTCCTGGATGAAGTCGTTGTGGATGTGCCGGATAAGATCATTACGATCCTGGTGGTATATGCAATCCTCAAAGGACTTCCGAAGAAGCTGACGGCTCTTTATGATGTGAATGACAGTGTCGAGAGTCTTGACTAAAAACGAATAACAATAGGAGCGATTCCATGAAAAGTATCAGCCTGTATGTGGACAAAGATACCTATCTGACCAGAATGCATCCCTTTACCAAACTGTGCTACATATTTACAGCGATTGTGGCATCTCTTGTGGCGGGTAAACTGTGGGCATTCGCAGCTTTCATCGGAATCAGTCTTGTAATGTTGATCAGTGGAAAAATCATTTGCAAGGTTTTTCCACTGATTGCTTTTTCATTTACAATTCTGATCACCATATTTTTGATCCACGGATTATTTAATCATGAAAATGCCACGCTGCTCTTTGCAGCCGGTCCATTAAAATTTTATCAGGAAGGAATGTTGTATGCTCTGCGTATCAGCTTGAATGTGCTGAACATGCTGCTGGCATTTGCGGTATTTGTCCTGACCACCCGTCCAGTTGAGCTGGTGGAAGATCTGGAGAGGATCGGATTCTCGCCGAAGATTGGATATGTGGTCAGTTCTGTATTCCAGATTGTCCCTCAGATGAGCGGAACCATGAACACTATTATGGATGCACAGAGAAGCCGTGGTCTTGAGACAGAAGGCTCTCTGCTGACCCGGGCAAAATCCTTTCTGCCACTGATCTCACCGGTGGTTATGAGTTCTCTGATTAATACCAGAGAGCGTGCAATTGCACTGGAGATCCGTGGTTTTGAGGCCGGACAGAAGAAGACCTATCTGCGGGAAGATAAGATGAAGAATTCGGACCGGATCTGGTGCGTGATTCTGCTGCTTCTGATCATTGCGGCGATTGCGATCCGGATCTTGTTATAGAAAGTGCTGGGGTGATAAGATGGCGTATATCAAAGTAGAAAATCTCAAATACCGTTATCCAAATACCAAGAAACTGGCACTGGATGATCTGAATTTTGAAATTGAAAAGGGCTCCTTCATCGGAATTGTGGGAGCGAACGGAGCTGGAAAGAGTACGCTCTGTCAGGCATTTAACGGACTGGTGCCAGGTTTCTTCAAAGGAGCATATGGCGGACGCGTGATCATTGACGGGGAAGAAACTGCAAAAGTACCTGTATCCAGACTTTGCCAGAAAGTCGGGCTGGTATTTCAGAACCCGTTTAATCAGCTGTCTGGTGCCAAGGAGACCGTGTTTGAAGAGATCGCTTTTGGTCTTCAGAACTTCGGAGTTCTGGCAGATGAGATGATCAAAAGAGTCAATGAAGTAATGGAGCTTCTTGATATTGCAGAATATAAGCGGAGAAATCCTTTTGATTTGTCAGGAGGACAGATGCAGAGAGTAGCACTGGCAGGTATTCTTGCCATGAAACCAGATGTGATCGTATTGGACGAGCCTACTTCGCAGCTGGATCCAGCTGGAAGTGAAGAGGTGTTTGCAGCGGTTGACAAGCTGGCAAAATCCGGTATCACGATCATTATGGTGGAGCAGAAGTTGGAGAAGCTGGCAGAGTACTGTGATAAGATCCTGTTGCTTCATGAAGGACATCAGATCGCATTTGATACACCGGATAAGATATTTTCAAGAGAAGACCTGAAATCCTGTGGAGTGAACCCACCGGCTTACACAAGAATATGTCAGACATTCGGGATCAGAAAAGCCAATGGCTGTTATCCTGCGTCTCTGAAGGATACATTGGCGCAAAAAGATCAGTTTCCGCAGGAAGAGATATTTGGAAAAGCCTGCACAGAGGAGATCGAAGAGCTGGATCAGAGAGTCAGTGGCAAAGAAGTCTTCCGCATGGAACATCTGAACTTTGAGTATCTGGAAAATACGCCGGTGCTGAAAGATCTGAATCTGCTGCTGGACGGACGTTCCACTGCTGTTATCGGACAGAATGGAGCTGGTAAGACGACGCTGGTCAAGCTGTTGAAAGGCCTCTTGAAGCCGGTGAGCGGTAATGTGTATTATGGTGGGGAAGATATTGCCGGTAAGACAGTTGCCATGCTGGCTGGTGAAGTAGGATATGTGTTCCAGAATCCTGATGATCAGATTTTCAAATATCACGTGATCGATGAAGTAATGTTTGGACCATTAAATATTGGTATGAGTGCGGAAGAAGCGAAGAAACATGCTGTTGCCGCACTGACAGAAGTGGGACTGCAAAAGCTGGTAAATGAAAATCCTTATGACCTGGAATTGTCCGAACGCAAACTGGTTGCGATTGCATCGGTGCTGGCCATGGATACCAAAGTGCTGATCCTTGACGAGCCAACGATCGCGCAGGACTGGAATGGTCGGAAGATCCTTCAGCAGATTATCCGCAATCTTCGGAAACAGGGTAAGATGGTGCTTTCTATTCTTCATGATATGGATTTCGTGGCAGAGAATTTTGAGCGTGTGATCGTCATGGCCCATGGAAAAGTGCTGGCTGACGGTACAAAGGAGATGATCTTTGCACAGAGCGAAGTGCTTAAGGAAGCGCGGATCGACCAGCCTTATCTGACCAGGCTGTGCAGTATGCTGGGCTATGAAAAACTGTATTTTACGTTGAAGGAATAATATTTTAGCATTACGCTTGACTAACCTGCATAGTATGAAGTAAGATACCCATACAACTAAGAAATCATTCTCTTTGCACTGCATTACATTCAAACAGGATGCGAGATCAACAGTACAAACTGAGCAGGCGATGGCAGCGGAGATTATCAGGTAACAGGCAGATTTCCGTATTTAGCATAAGGCCGGGCTGCATAAGCGGCAGCGGATATGGATCATACAAACATATCCGCGGGACAGTGTATGTTCCGCGGGTATGTTTTTTTGTTATAATGCAAAGCCATATGAACGGGTTTGGCATTCCATTACGAAAAGAACAGCGGATAAGATCGCACTACGCGAACAATGTATGTGACATAAGAAGAACCTGAGGTGAAAGTTTAAGGAGGTCCTGGTTATGGAACACACAGAAAACAAAAAACAAGAATCCATGGACAATAATCAGATTGCAATGAAAGTATCAGCTGTAAGCATTGTAATAAATCTGGTTTTGTCGATTTTGAAGCTGATTGCCGGAATCGTTGCGCATTCCGGAGCCATGGTGTCCGATGCGATTCATTCTGCATCGGATGTGGGAAGTACACTGATCGTGATCGTGGGAGTACGTCTTTCCGGGAAACAGTCAGATCAGGAGCACCCATATGGACATGAGCGGATGGAATGTGTCTCGTCTATCATTCTATCTGGTCTTTTGCTGGCTACAGGAATCGGTATTGGAATCAGCGGTCTGGAGAATATCGTAAAAAGTACATCAGGAAAAGCAATCGAGATACCGGGAATGCTGGCACTGATCGCAGCAATTGTTTCCATTGTTGTGAAGGAGTGGATGTTCTGGTATACAAGGGGAGCAGCTAAGAAGATCAATTCCGGTGCCTTGATGGCAGATGCATGGCATCATCGTTCGGATGCCATGTCTTCAGTAGGAGCATTTGTCGGTATCTTTGGAGCAAGGATGGGACATCCCATTCTGGATCCAATTGCCAGTGTGGTGATCTGTCTTTTGATTGGGAAAGCATCAATTGATATATTCAGAGATGCAGTGGACAAAATGGTGGATCGTTCCTGCGACAGACAGACAGAGGAATCTATTCGGAGAACGGTGTTGTCAGTAGAAGGTGTGAAAAGGGTGGATCTTTTACAGACCAGATTGTTTGGCTCAAAAATCTATGTGGATCTGGAGATTGCAGCAGACGGAACACAGACACTGGATGAAGCTCATCAGATTGCAGAGCATGTACATCATGCGATCGAGCATACTTTTCCGGATGTTAAGCACTGTATGGTACATGTGAATCCGACAGAATAGATGATGACAGGTTTGACGGAAAAAACTATCCGCCAGACCTGTTTTTTTGATATACTGTATTTGTCCAGAATCATACGAATGTGGTTCTGAACAGTTCAGGCAAGGAGTAGTCAGAATGGCAAATGTGATAGAGATTACAGATTTTACTGCACCGGAGCTGGATGTATATGCCAGATTATCAGAGGGGCAGCTTTTGAACCGGGCGGAGCCGGAGAAGGGAATGTTCATTGCAGAAAGTCCAAGAGTTATTGAACGAGCACTGGATGCAGGTTGTGTACCGGTATCATTCCTGTCGGAGGACCGTCATATTGAAAAAGAGGCAAAAGAGATCCTGGAGAGGTGTGGGGAGATTCCGGCTTATGTAGCATCCTTTGATGTTCTGACGCAGCTGACTGGATATAAGCTGACCAGAGGCATGCTCTGTGCCATGTATCGTCCAAGGCTTCGGACACCGGAGGAAGTGTGTCAGGGAGCACGCAGAATTGCGGTGCTGGAGAGCGTGGTCAATCCTACCAACGTGGGTGCTATCTTCCGCTCAGCTGCAGCACTTAATATGGATGGCATTCTGTTGACATCAGACTGCAGTGATCCGCTGTATCGAAGGTCTTTGCGGGTCAGCATGGGGACGGCATTTCAGATTCCATGGACTTATTTTGATAAGCAGATCACATGGCCGATGGAAGGACAGGCATTTTTAAAAGAGCAGGGCTTTCAGACGGTTGCCATGGCACTTCGGGATGACACGGTCAACATTGATGACCCGGGACTTCACAAGGAAGAAAAATTGGCGATCGTGCTGGGAACTGAGGGAGAAGGGCTGACGTCACAGACCATTGCCAGCTGCGATTATACGGTAAAGATCCCCATGAGCCATGGGGTGGATTCTTTGAATGTGGCAGCAGCCAGTGCAGTAGCCTTCTGGGAACTTGGGAAAATTTAAAAGGGAGTAAATTGGATGATACAGAAGAAAAAGCTGGTACAGTTTTATCTGGAGCAGTATGAGCAGGCAGGAAAGAAAAGGCCAAAGCGTTCCATCAGTACAGCTGAGATGCAAAAGAGAGTACAAACGTTATTTCGGACACTTCGAAGTGCAAAGCCTGGAAGAGTGAATGTGCGTCTGCTGGAGGACTATCACAGGCAGTTGAAAAATATTTCTGTTTATGCGCACAGGAAAAACCGTGCGGATATTTTGAAAAAACTTCAGGAGGAAGTGCTTCCGAAGCTGGTATCCCTGGATCTTGGAATTCTTCTGGAAGAACAGAAGGAAGGGATGGATGAGATATTTCTTTCCTGGCTGCAGGAGAATCATCCGGGAGCCATCTGTCAGGAGACGTTGTTCACACTGTATCCAGAATATAGACAGCATATGGTACAGGGGCAGATCTTTGAGCTGGTGCCAACCAGACCGGAGATGGAATTCCCGGAGGTACGTCAGATGCACCGGCATTTTATTCTGCACATAGGACCGACCAACAGCGGAAAAACCTATCGTTCCCTGGAACGTTTGAAGCTGGCCAGAAATGGTGTTTATCTGGGACCGCTTCGTCTGCTCGCGCTGGAAGTGTATGAGCAGATGAAAAAATATAAAGTGCCTTGTACGATGCGTACCGGACAGGAATGTCTGGAGGAAGAAGGAAGCCGTGTTATGGCATCTACCATAGAAATGGCGGATTTTGATGAAAATTATGATATCGCTGTGATTGACGAGGCACAGTTGGTGGCAGATCATGACAGAGGCCATTCATGGACCAAAGCAATCCTTGGACTTCGGGCACCGGAGATCCATATCTGTATGAGCCCGGCAGCAGAACAGGCTATCTGTCATCTGATCGAGCTGTGTGGGGATGATTATGAGGCAGAACGGTATGAACGCAAGACGGATCTGGTCTGCGAGGAGCATCCCTTTGTATTTCCGGATGATGTACAGAAAGGCGATGCGCTGATTGCATTTTCTAAAAAATCCGTGTTGGATGTAGCTGGACGACTGGAGGAGGCAGGAATCAATGCCAGTGTGATCTATGGAAGTTTGCCGCCGGAGATCCGCCGTCGGCAGATGCATCTGTTCCATAAGGGAAAAACCAAAGTAGTGGTTGCCACGGATGCCATCGGTATGGGACTTAACCTGCCGGTGAGACGGATCGTATTTCTGCAGGCAGAAAAATTCGACGGTATCAGCCGCAGACCTCTGAGGACCCAGGAGGTTAAACAGATTGCCGGAAGAGCAGGGCGTTTTGGCATCTATGATACGGGTTATGTAACCGCCATGGGGGAAGCAGAGCTTGCTCATGTCAGGAATCATTATGCAGCCGAGGAAGATCCGCTGACGCAGGTAAACCTTGGCTTTCCGCAGATTCTGCTGGATATTGATGCGCCATTGGATGAACTCTTACGTATCTGGCACGAAGTGACACCGACGGAGCCATTTATCAAGGAAAATATTGATGAAGCATTGTATCTTTATGATCAGGCAAAAAGCTGTAAGCAGATGATCGATGGATTCCAGGACAAGCACATCTTATATAAGATGGTCACCTGTCCCATTGATGTTAAGGATAAGAAGGTGGTAGAGCTGTGGCTTCAGTACTGCTGCACCTACACAGCAGATGTTTCACTGGAAAAACCCGTTCTTCACCGTGAGAAAAAGGGAGGGATCCAGCAGTATGAGACTTATTATAAGCAGCTGGATCTGTATTATCAGTTTTCTCATCGGATGCAGAAGGTCATTGATGAAGACTGGCTGGGGGATCAGAGGACAAAGACTGAGATGCAGATCATGAAGTATCTGACAAAGGGAAAGCAGACCTATATTGCCAGATGCAGATATTGTGGAAAGCTGCTTCCGCTCGGTTCGCCATTCCAGGTATGTGATAATTGTTATGGAAGAGATAGCAGCGGCAGAAGGAGGTCTCACAGATGAGTGAAATGATCCGAAAACATATTTTGTTCTATGGACGTGTACAGGGGGTAGGATTCCGATACCATGCCACCTATAAAGCCAGTCTGCTGGGACTCACCGGCTGGGTCAAAAATCTGGAGGATGGCAGTGTGGAAATGGAAGTACAGGGAAGCCCGGACCAGATCAATGAATTGATCCTGCATCTGTATCACCAGAGGTTTATCCGAATTGATGAGATGCAGGAACAGAAGATCCCGTTGAAAGATGAGAGAGAATTCCGGGAGAGATGGTAAATAATTAATATGATTTCTCGATTTCCTGCACCTGGTCATAGAGCCACTGATTGACCGGTGTGGGAATTCCTGCTTTCTGGCCCCGACGGATGACTGTGCCTGCAAACATTTCTACTTCAGAGTGTCGTCTGGCAATGCGGTCCTGTCCCATGGATGGTGTTCCGTCTGCACGGAGCGTGCGGATGATCCGGTCGTATTCTTCCAGGTCGGATTCGGACAAATCAATGCACTCTGCATTGGCGACAGCGATTACCTCGCGCATAGCGCCAATCATGGTATCACGTTCCTTGCCGGGACGCCATACATCTCCGTAAGTGCAGGAATATACCATACAGGTCTGATTCACACCGACATTTAACATGAATTTGCTCCAGAGTCGGTGAAGGATATCCTTTTCCCGTACATAAGGAAGCTCTGTTCTATCAAAAAGGCAGCAGACGCGGTCAAGACCTTCCTGTTGACTTTCCAGGCGGGCACCGATACAGAGAACACCCATCTTGGAATAGGTAAGTTCTGCACCGAATTTCATGGCATCCATGCCCTGGGCTACAGCATAGATCATATGCTCTGCTCCGTAGCGCTCGCCAATGATTTCTTCACTGGAAATGCCGTTCATAACGGACAGGATCACGGTATCCGGACCGATACAATTTTTCATGGTGTCCAGTGCTTCGGTGAGTCCTGTGGATTTGACTGCCACAATGACCAGATCAGCAGGGACAGCCTGGGAGGCAGGCACACAGGTGAAGGATAGTTCTTCGCCGTTGCAGGTGACGGTACTTCCCTTATATTTTTCATAACGCTTTTCATCCATTATATAGGTCACATGATCAAAGCCCATGTGGTGTGCCAGGTGACTTCCGTACATGACACCTAAGGCACCCATGCCAATAATGGAAACATTTTTGATCTCTTTCATATGTAAAATCTCCTCTTGATTCAACTCAATATAAATCCAGTATAGTAAAAGTCAAGAATGGATGCAAGACGGTTCTTGCGGAAAAGACAGTGAGGGAGTAAAATAAACCTACATCCATAGGACAGAAGGAGGAATTTTCCAATGAACATTATCGCAACAGAAAAAGCACCAGGCGCAATCGGACCGTATTCTCAGGCCTATGAAGTAAACGGAGTAATCTACACCTCTGGTCAGATTCCGGTGGATCCGGCAACAGGTGATATTGCAGAAGGAATTGCAGCACAGGCTGAGCAGAGCTGCAAAAATGTAGGAGCTATTCTGGAAGCAGCAGGAAGTGGTTATGATAAAGTTGTAAAGACAACCTGTTTCCTGGCTGAGATTGCAGATTTTGCTGCATTCAACGAAGTATATGCAAAATATTTCACATCCAAACCAGCAAGAAGCTGCGTGGCAGTAAAAGATCTTCCGAAAGGAGTTCTTTGTGAAGTAGAGGCGATTGCAGTAAAATAATATGTGGATAGTATATGCTATTGGATCTTCATTTTTTGCGGGAATCACAGCGATTCTCGCAAAATGTGGAATCCGGAGAACAGATTCAGATTTTGGTACTGTCCGGACTTGCAACAGGTGCGTCCTGGATGTGCTACTACAAGGCATTGCAGGAAGGACCGGCCAGTGGGGTTGTACCGATCGATAAACTCAGTATTCTGGTAACCATCGCATTTTCAGGAATCGTATTTCATGAGAAGCTTACTAAAAAGGCGGCGGCTGGATTACTGTGTATGACAGTGGGAACACTGTTGTTGGCAGTGATGTAAGCTGAGGGATGGTTTTAGAAATATAAAATTGTGCAGAAGAAGATTTAACACAAAAAAAGAAGTTCACACCCGTGTAGCAGCGTGAACTTCTTTTTTAATAAGAATTTTTATTTCACTTCGTTCGGAGACTCTCCGTTTTTCTCAAATACACGAACATTTTCCAGAGTGGTCTGTGCGATAGCGCTCAGTGCCTCGTGGGTGAAGAATCCCTGGTGAGAGGTGATCATCACGTTCGGGAAGGACAGGAGTCTTGCGGTAACAGAATGCTCCAGGATCTCATCGGAACGATCCTCGAATACGTTCGGTGTCTCCTCCTCGTATACGTCAAGACCTACGCCGAAGAATTTGTGAGCACGGATACCTTCGATCAGATCGTCAGTCTTAACCAGAGCACCTCTGGAGGTGTTGACCAGGATCACGCCGTCTTTCATCTTCTGGATGGTCTCGCGGTTGATCAGGTGATAGGTGTTATCCATCAGCGGGCAGTGCAGGGAGATCAGATCACTCTGTGACAGCAGTTCGTCCAGCGTTACGTAAGTAACGAAATCTTTGATGGATGGATTCTCAAACACATCATAGGCGATGATGTTCATACCAAAGCCGTGGCAGATTCTTGCCATAGCAGCACCAATCTTACCAGTACCGATGATGCCTGCAGTTTTGCCGTGGAAGTTGATACCCATCAGTCCGCCAAGGCTGAAGTCATTCTCACGAACCTTTACATAAGCTTTGTGAAGATGACGGTTGACTGCCAGTGCCAGAGCCATTGCGTGCTCAGCAACTGCTTCCGGAGAATAGCCCGGAACACGGAATACACGGATGCCGAAACGTTTTGCGGTCTCCATCTCTACATTGTTGAATCCTGCACAGCGGAGAAGGATCAGTTTAACACCGCACATGTTCAGAACTTCAATGGTATCGTTGCTGATATCTGCACTTACGAATGCACATACAGCATCATAGCCATGAGCAAGCTCAGCAGTAAACGGTGTCAGCTCAGTTTTCAGAAACTTTACTTCGATGTCAGGGTAATTTACCAGCTCTTTGGTAAAAGACTCTTTATCATAACTTTTGGAATCAAAGAAAATAATTTTCATTACAGATACCTCCTTGAAATGTGATGCTCAGCTTTTATCTGTTGATTAGTATATACTATCGTTAAAAAAATATCAAGCATTTATGTGACAAATATTTATCAAAGTCAGAAACAATATTTGACAGTTTGACAACAGCAGGAGGCATCAGTTGGCAGATTGTACATCATTCTTCTGATTCGGAATCTGGTTCGGAAAATGTGACAGGCCGGATTGGAACACCATTGACTTCCACCTGGTCATCAATCTGGATCAGCAGGTAAGAGCGGCCGTTGATGACGCGGGTCTCCAGTAAAGCTGCCTTTTCCGGGCTGACTTTGACGATCACATCAGGGGTCTTTACTTCCAGTGCTTTGGTGCTGGTCAGGTTGGTGGCCAGAAATTCCGTTTTATTTCCTGCAGTTGCATCAAACTGCTCTTCAAAATGATCCAGTACTTCTTCCGGAGCACCGCTGATGGCCAGCAGATTTTTTACCTCGGGTTTGGTCAGTGTCGGCGGTTCAGGCTGATCTTTTTTCTCTTCAATGATCTCGTTCAGATTTTCGTGGATGCTCACAACGGTTTCATAATCACAGGCATTTCCGAGAGTTTCCGTGACCAGTTCCTGAAAGGTCTCTTTCTGTCCTTTGGCAGACAACGGTGTCTGACAACCGAAGACTTCTTCCATCAGAGCAGGCTGCAGTACCTCCGGGTTGCGGGTATAGTAGAGCATGCTGTGAAGATCGGTGTTGCGGTCATTGAATGCGGGAAACAGAAAGCCGGCATCCGGTGCCTGTACGATCCAGCTGCGTTCCCGGTCTTCAATATTATTTTTCTCAGCATTGTAGCAGAGACTTGCCTTGTCCAGCTTGACCGGGCAGATACTGCACATGAGATATTCATAGACATCATCGGAAGCATCGAACATCTCCATGCCGTCCTCTGCTTTTTTCGGAATGTCATAGGACGCGTGGATCAGGATGATATAGTAGTTTTCCCCGTAAGCATAATTTTTAATGATCTTTTCATAAAATTCTTCCAGAAGGATCTCGTCCTGGAGCTTGCTGTCACGAAGTTTCAGAAGCCAGGCCTGTGTTCCGTCAGGCATTTCCTGAGCAATGGGAAATTCCATATTCAGAAGATTTTTGCCCACCGTTCCAGACAGAGTTTTTTTGAAAATCTCATAATATTTGAAGATTTCTTCTTCGGGAAGAGACAGAAATGCTTCTTTTAATTCCGTGCGGATCTGCTTTTCGGCATCCACGTAGCATCCACAGATACGGGTGATGGCACAGTTCTCATTGGTGAACTGTTTTCTGATCTCAAGGGTTTCTTTTTTATTCATATAAATACCTGCTTTTCTTAAAATGTTTCATTTTATTATGGAAGAGAGATTTCATTTTGTCAATTGACTTGGTTTTCAAATATTACTATAATAAAGTTGGATTGTTAGCACAAAGTTTGTGCAAAGTGATAAAATGTTAGGAGGAAAAAGATGATTTCCAACCGTTTACTCCAGGAGAGCCTGGAAGATTTTAAAGAGATCGTGCGTCTGCCTATGGCATTGTACGACCGGAATTGTACTTGTGTAGCAGGAGCTGAGAACATGGCTCCTGAAAAGGAAGTGTTTCAGATATTTTGTAATTCGTCTGCAGATATGCAGGCACTGGGCAACCGGTATTTGTTCCGCGTTGGAGATGGTGAGAGTGGATACATTTTATCGGTAAGTGGAGATGAGAAGGACACATATCCGATGGGAAGACTGGCGGTTCGTCAGCTGGAGAGAATCCTGGAGATCGGTTACAGCAGAGAAGACCGGAATCAGTTCATTCATAATCTTTTGCTGGATAATCTGATGCCGGTGGATGTTGCCAATTATGCAAGACAGATGCACATTGGTCCAGAATGTCGCTGGGGCGTATTTTTAGTAGAAGGAAAAGAGTGCGAAGCATTTGATATCCAGAATATTCTGAAGTCTGTGCCGGAGATCAGAAACACTGACTTTATCGCATCGATGGAAGAAGATTGTGTAGCAGTGATCCGCCGTCTGGAGGATAAGGATGGAGAACAGTACAGCCATGTATTTGCAGAAGTGCTGACCAATGCTGTACAGAGAGAACTGAAAAAAAGGATTCGTACATCCTACGGAACGCTGGCTACTTCTTTGAGAGAGGTATCCCGTTCTTATAAGGAAGCGAGAATGGCTCTGGACGTGGCAGAGATCTTCTATGCAGATGAAAATGTCATTGCTTACGAGGAACTGGGAATTGGACGTCTGATCTATCAGCTTCCGATTCCATTGTGCGAGATGTTTATTAAGGAAGTGTTTGGCGATTATGACCCGTCTACGCTGGATGAGGAGATCCTGACAACGGTATATCAGTTCATGGAAAATGATCTGAATCTGTCTGAGACCAGTCGTCAGCTCTTTGTGCATCGAAATACACTGGTTTATCGTCTGGAAAAACTTCAGAAGACCATAGGCCTTGATATCCGTCAGTTTGAGGATGCCATGACCTTTAAGATAGCCATGATGGTATTTGATTATATGAAGTACCTGAGAGAAAAACGGGAGTGATATACAGATGCCGGGCAGAAAGAAACGAGGGAGCAGAAATCTTAAGATTATGTTGTCTGCGATGGGCATTACCGTACTGGCATTGCTGATCCTGGCATTGGCAGCGTATCTTCTGATTGGCGGCAAAGCAGTATCGTCAGGAACGGAGAGTGAGCAGGCTGATCAGGAAACAGATGTGAATGAGGAAGATCCGGAGAGCTTATATGAACCGGAGGAGAACGGAGAAAAAGTAGCTGTCAGTACAGTAAAGAAGATTGCCAGTGAGACTGATAAGAGAACCGTTGGTATTGATGTGTCTGAATTTCAGGGAACGATTGACTGGAAACAGGTGGCGGATTCGGGTGTGGAATTCGCTATGATCCGTTGTGGTTATCGGTCGCTTGGCAGTGGAGAGATCCGGGAAGATGCCTGTGCACGGTATAACCTGCAGGAAGCGAATGCCAATGGAATTCAACTGGGCGCATACTTTTTCTCTACAGCCGTAACCACAGCAGAAGCGGAGGAAGAAGCACAGTGGATGAGTGATTTGCTGGCAGGATATCCGATTACCTATCCGGTGGTATATAACTGTGAAGGTTTTCAGAACAGCTCCAGTCGGCAGTACGGGCTCTCTGTTGACGAACGCTCGGCTATCGCAGATGCATTTCTGAAGAAAGCAGAGGCAAATGGTTACACAGGAATGTTCTATGCAGCCAGAAATGAGCTGGTGAACAATACTCTTTGGAATACAGATGCATTGGAGCTGGCATACCGTATTTGGGTAGCACAGTATGGCAGTGCGCAGACGGATGTGCCGGAATATCCGGGGAACTTCGCCATGTGGCAGTATACCAATCAGGGAAGCGTACCAGGCATTTCCACCTATGTGGATCTGGATGTAGCTTATTTTGGCTATAGTGAGACCGCAGAGGCACAGGAGGAAGGAAGTGCTCAGCATGTGGAGGCTGATCCGGAAGTAGGAGTGAAGTTCGATGAGGTCAGTGAGCAGGTGACTTCCAAAGACACTACGAATCTTCGCAGTACCATGGATCAGGGAGATGACAGCAATGTGGTGGCGACCTTGAAGAATGGGGAGACCGCATTGCGTACTGGAATTGGTAATAATGGCTGGTCCCGTGTAGAATACAACGGAGAAAAACTGTATGCAGTATCCAGCTATCTGACTGCAGATCTGGCTTATCAGACACCAGTGAAAGAACCGGATGATGGATTTAAAACGCAATTTACCAGAGTCAGTGAAAATGTAACTGCCAAGGATGTGACTAATCTGAGGAATCGTCCAAGCGTGGAAGAACCTTCAGAAGTAATCGCACAGCTTCACAATGGTGAGGTTGTGGTACGGACTGGTGTTTCTGATGTGGGCTGGTCGAGAGTGGAATATAATGGTCAGATCCTGTATTGCGTCAGTAGTTATTTGCAACTTACAGAATAATCCGGACTAAAAATTTTTCATTTTTTCGTTATCTGTCTAAAAAATATTGCAAAACCTGAAAAATCGTAATAAAATTATTACTGTTGAAATGCAAACACAAAATATGACAGAGGAGATCGAAGAAAATGAGTTATGTTGATGAAGTGCTCGCAAGAGTAAAAGCTAAGAATGCATCTGAACCGGAATTTCTGCAGGCTGTTGAAGAGGTACTGGAGTCTTTAAGACCAGTGATCGAGGCACATGAGGAGCAGTATAAAAAAGAAGCTCTGCTTGAGAGACTGACTGAGCCGGATCGTCAGATCAAATTCCGTGTACCGTGGGTAGACGATAAGGGACAGGTACAGGTGAATACTGGTTACCGTGTACAGTTCAACAATGCAATTGGACCGTACAAGGGAGGACTGAGACTTCATCCGTCAGTAAATATCGGAATTATTAAATTCCTTGGATTTGAGCAGGTATTCAAAAACTCTCTGACCGGACTTCCAATCGGTGGTGGTAAAGGTGGTTCTGACTTTGATCCGAAGGGCAAATCTGACAGAGAGATCATGGCATTCTGCCAGAGCTTTATGACAGAGCTTTACAAATATATTGGAGCAGATGTTGATGTTCCGGCTGGAGATATCGGAACCGGCGCACGTGAGATCGGTTATATGTACGGACAGTACAAGAGACTCACCGGACTGTATGAAGGTGTTCTGACTGGAAAGGGCCTGACCTACGGCGGATCTCTTGCAAGAACTGAGGCAACTGGTTACGGACTTCTGTATCTGACCCGTGAGCTGATGAAATGCCATGGCATGGATATGAAAGATAAGGTCTGCTGCGTATCCGGATCTGGTAACGTAGCAATTTATGCAGTAGAGAAAGCACAGCAGATGGGTGCAAAAGTTGTTACCGTATCTGATTCCACTGGCTGGATCTATGATCCGGAAGGAATCGATGTGGCACTTCTGAAAGAAGTAAAAGAAGTAAAACGTGCTCGTCTGACCGAGTATGCAGCTGCAAGACCGAGTGCTCAGTATCATGAGGGTCGTGGCGTATGGCAGATCAAATGTGATATCGCTCTTCCGTGTGCAACACAGAATGAGCTGCTGATCGATGATGCAAAAGCACTGGTTGCTAACGGTGTTACCGCTGTTTGTGAGGGCGCTAATATGCCTACTACCCTGGAAGCTACCAAATATCTGCAGGATAACGGTGTACTGTTTGTATGCGGTAAAGCATCCAATGCAGGTGGTGTAGCTACTTCTGCACTGGAGATGACCCAGAACAGCGAGCGTCTGAGCTGGACCTTCGATGAGGTAAATGAGAAACTTGAGCAGATCATGATCAACATTTATCACAACATCGATGATGCTGCAAAACGTTATGGCATGGAAGGAAACTATGTTGCCGGAGCGAATATTGCAGGATTTGAGAAAGTTGCAAATGCTATGCTTGCTCAGGGAGTTTGCTAAGTAGAAGACATCTGATAAAGAGAATAAGAGAGGCTGTCATGCGAGATTCGTATGACAGCCTTTTTGATCAAATTATAAAATAAGAGCCAGACCTATGAAGACCTGGCTTTTATTTTGGGAAAAATTGAAAAAGGCAGAACTAATATGTATAATTTTCAACTTCGACTTTATCAACTTCCTGGAATGGTGCCAGAGTGGAAACCATTTTGATCGGCTTGTTATAGCTGTTCTTGCAGTAGTGTACTTCGCCTGGCTCAATGTGGATCATCTGACCCGGATACATATGATTAACAACACCGTCAACCACGATATCAATCTCGCCTTCCAAAATGTAGAAGTTCTCCTCCATCACGTTATGATAATGAGCTTTGAAATCCTGTCCCGGCATAAACTGAACAAGTGCAAAGTTCATACGAGGTCCCTTCATGAGATATTTGGGACCACTGTCACCAAATCTGTATTCCTTATCTTTTTCATCAACAATATACATGTTGTTATACTCCTTTCATTCTTACATTTTAAGTCTTTGGTTTATAATCCAGGTGCAACCCACATTGGTTTTGTAACACCTTCGTTAACAAGTTTGAGCTGAGCTGCATAAACCTTCTTCCAGGTCTCATACAGATTATCATATACTTTACGGTTGTCAGTATTCGGAGTGAATACTTTATCCCATTTTACAGTCCGTTTTGCACCCTCTTCAATGCTGTTGTAGAGACCAACACCGTATCCGGCAATAATGGCAGCACCAAGAGCGGTTGCTTCTTTAACTACAGGAACCCGAACCGGCATACCTAAGACATCCGCGAGGATCTGAGACCATAAAGGACTCTTGGAAGCGCCTCCTGCGAAGATGATCTCGGATGGCATATTTCCGGTTGCTTCTTTTACCAGTTCCATATGTCCTTTTACCAGAAGTGCAGTGTTCTCAAGAATTGCACGGTAGAAGGTGTAACGGTTAAACTTGGTCGGATCCAGTTCGAAATTGGTAAAGGTTGGAGCTGCATGTTTCCAGTTAATGAAGTTCATGATATCGCTGAATGCACATACCATACCGTAGCTTCCAGCCGGAATCTTTTCAGCTTCTTTGTTCATCAGGTTGTAAGGATCTGTTCCTTCTGCGGCGGCTTTTTCTTTTTCGTACTGACAGAAACCATCGCGGAACCATCTCATAACAAGACCAGGTTTGAATGCAAGTGCTTCATACTGCCATACACCAGGTACTGCGTGACAGTTTACACGGACACGACACTGCGGATCTGTTGCTCCACTGGCGGTATTGAATTCATACTGCCAGAAACTTCCGCCAAATACAGCAGCCTGATTTGGCTCGGTAGCACCGACACCGATGGTGCCAAGCTGGCAGTCACCGCCGCCAACAACAACAGGAGTGCCTTCCTTCAGTCCGGTATCGGCAGCACCTTTTGCGCTGACTTTTGCAATGATGGTTCCTGGCTCAGCTACCGGTGGGAAAATATCTCCGCGAAGACCGCATTTTTCAGCGATACTCGGATCCCACTTGCGGCTCTGAAGATCAAAGATACCAGTGGTAGATCCATTACTTGGTTCAATTGCTTCAACACCAGTCAGCTTGCGGATTAGCCAATCATTAAACATGCCGATTTCTGCAGTTTTCTCATATATTTCAGGCATCTTGTCTTTTACCCAGAGAAGACGGGGAAGTGCACCAAGTGCATAAGTCTGCCCACTTTTCTGATAAATCTCTTCCTCCAGACCCGGATACATATGAATCAGACGACCTACTTCATCATCGCTTCGTGCATCTACATTGGCACAGGCCCAGATCTCATTGCCGTCTTTGTCATAAAGGACGATACCCTCTCGCATGCAGGTGGTGGATACGGCAGCGATCTGTTCTGGAGCAATACTGGTTTCTTTTAAAACACCCTGTACACATTCTCTTGCAAGATCCCAGTTGTGCGTCCAGTCAAAATCCATGCTTCCAGGATAACGTGGATCTTCTTTGTGTTCCCATTCTCGCTGTACACAACCGGTCTGCTCGCCGTCCAGAGAGAAGATTACGGCGCGGACACTGCCGGTTCCGGCATCGATAGCCATTAAATACTGTTGTGACATAATAACCCTCCTTAATATATATGAAACTTTTACTCTTGATTTTTCAGTCGTAGCACGTTTGATGCAGTGGTTTCATCAGTGATCAGGACATCCAGATATTTTCCTTTTAATGCAGCGAGAATTGCTTCGGCTTTGGTGTTGCCGCCTGCAACTCCGATGGAATTGTTCATCTCTTTTAACTGTTCCAGAGATGTACTCATAAGACGACGTTCTAGCGAAGACTGAATCACATTTCCATCTTTATCTATAAAGTGACACAGCATATCGCCCACAGCTCCCTGCATGGAGAGCAGCAGCACGTCGCTGTGATTCAAGGTTCCATTGGTAAGAAGTGTTGCATTGGAGTCTACGCCTCCGATGCCAACAATAGACATCTGAGCCAGTGTTGCCATATGACGAATCTGTCTGACGCTGGGTTCCTGTTCCATGGCTTTTACAATATCCTCAGATGCCATGAGCAGTGGTGCTGGTGTCAGATACAGTTTTGCATTGAAAATACTGGATCTGGTATTTGGCAGGTAATAATTAACGCCGCCAGTCAAAGATACGACATTGACCGGAAATTCACAGATATTTGCCAGGTGGTTCAGAATCCGGCTGGAAGTATCTCCATATCCCATGTTAATGTAACCGGATTTGTCCAGACGCTCATGAATGTACATGGCAGCAGCCTGTGCAACACTTTCATTAATATCCTGCTCATTAATAGGAGAAGGAACAACAAATGCATCCTTCAGACCAAACTGTGTGATCAGCTCCCGCTCTACGATCATCCGTTTGGAATCCCCTTCTCTTACGGAAAACTGAATAATACCAGCCTTGCGGGCTTTGTCGAGCAGCCGGTTTACACGCAATCTAGGAATGCTCAGGTATTCACCGATCTCCTGCTGTGTATATCCTTCTATATAATAGTACCAGGCGACCTTGGTCAGAAGTTTGTCTTCATATGAAAATTCATTATCCAGAGCAATTTCCTCCCTTCGAATAAACAAATGTTAAAAAATAAATCAAAAGTTCTTAACATAGTGAAAGTGTATCACGAATAAAGAACGGTGTCAATAACATTCCGGAAACTGACAAATTCTTTAATATTGTTTGCGGTTTAATTATTTAGATAAATCAAAATATACAAAATTTAAAATAAAAAAATGATTGAAATGTATCAAATAAACAGCATTAGGTGTTGACAAACATAGGAAAGGAGCGTATATTATAGACAAACATAATTTTGACTGTTGAACATTTGTTAAATAGTTTGAAGGGAGGAAGTTACTTGCCGGAAAAGTTATTACTGGACATCAGAGATATTCATAAGTCATTCGGCATGAACGCAGTCCTGAAGGGCATCAGCTTAAAGCTTGGTGAAGGAGAGGTATTAGCTCTGATCGGTGGAAATGGAGCCGGAAAGAGTACCCTGATGAAGATCATCATGGGAATTTACCATCAGGACAGCGGCGAGATTTATGTTAGAGGGGAAAAGGTTACTTCTAATAAAACAAGTGCAGCTCTTGCCAATGGTATCTACATGGTACCGCAGGAACCGTTGCTGTTTCCAAATATGACGGTTGAAGAGAATATCGTTATTGGATTTGACAAAAAGGCATCAGAACTTCATAAAGAACTTCTTGATGTAATGAAAGAGGTTGGATGGAATCTGGATCTTACCAGAAAAGCAAGCAGCCTTTCGATTGCAGAACAGCAGATGGTAGAGATCTTAAGAGGACTGCTCCGCCGTGCCAGCATCCTGATTCTGGATGAACCGACCAGTGCACTTGCATTTGATGAGACAGAGAGCCTCTTCAAATGTGTAGAAGATCTGAAAGCTAAAGGAATCGGTATTATTTACATTACCCACCGTATGGCAGAGGTATTCCAGATCGCAACAGATGTAGCGATCATGAGAGATGGTATCGTTCCTATTATAGGTAAGGTAACAGAGTTTACCAGAGAGATGCTCGTAAAAGGTCTGCTCCCGCCGGGAAGCCAGAATCAGCAGGCATCTGCAGAAACCACACAGAAAGCAATCGATTATGAGAAGGCCAAACCGGTATTTGAACTTCAGAACTACAGCGGTTATGGATTTAGCAACATTTCCCTGAAAGTATATCCGGGAGAGATCCTGGGACTGGCGGGCGTGATCGGAGCAGGAAGAACCGAGATCGCAACGACTGTATTCGGAAGAGATAAAGTGCTCGGCGGTAAAGCAATTCTGGATGGTAAAGATGTAACTGGATTGTCAACAAAGAAAGTTCTGGAAGCAGGTATCAACTATGTACCGGAGGACAGACATCTGCATGGTCTGTTTAAGATCAGTGATGTGGCAGCAAATACCACCAGTGCAATGCTGGGAGACAAGTCTATGGGTTCTTTCTTCCTTAATAAAAAAGAAGAATATCGTATGACTCAGAAATATGTAGATGATTTCCGTACCAAGGTAACTGGACAGACTCAGCTCACAGGAAGTCTATCCGGAGGAAATCAACAGAAAGTTGTTATCGGACGAAGCCTTTCCACTTCACCGAAACTGGTGATCCTGGATGAGCCGACCCGTGGAATCGATGCAGGTGCCCGTGGAGATGTATATTCCATTATCCACCAGCTTCGTAATCAGGGTGTATCGGTACTGCTTATTTCATCCGATATGGAGGAAATCGTAGAGCTTTCCGACCGTGTCATGACAGTATGTCAGGGACGTATCAACGGAGAATTCACAGGTGAGGACATCAATCAGGATAACCTGATGGCAGCTTCCTTCGGTATCACAAAAAATACGGAGGTGGAAGCATGAAAAAGATAGTTAAAGCCAGAGAATTCAGCAGTTTTCTTTTCCTGATTGCTCTGTTTGCAATCGTAGGAATTATCAATCCGGCATTCCTGTCTGCAGATAATATCATCGCCTGCTTTAATGAAAGTGTTGTTTATATTATCATATCCGCAGGAATGGCATTCGCGATATTTATTGGTGAGATCGATGTATCCGTAGGTGCGAACCTTGGATTTGTTGCAACAGTAGTGTCCAGTATGCTCCGTGATGGACAGAACTGGGCGGTAGCATTTATCACTGGTATTGTGATCGGTGCTCTGATTGGTCTGTTTAATGGCTGGGGTGTTGCGGTGATGGGCGTTCCGTCCCTGATCTTTACACTCGGTACCAACGGTGTTATGAGAGGTATGATGTATGTTTATACAGGCGGTGCCTGGGTAGAGAACCTGCCACCTGCATTCAGCCATATGTATACTGCAACACTGGTTGGATCTTTAAGTATCTGCTTTGCAGTAACAGCCGTATGTATCATCATCATTCATCTGATCCTGAAACATACGAAACATGGTAAATATTTTATCGCAGTCGGTGATAACCCATCCGGAGCAACTCTGGTAGGTATTCCGGCACTGCAGACCAAGATCGCTGCATACGTGATCTGTGGTATCTGCGCAGCTATCGCAGGAATCGTATTCTCATCCCGTATCGGATTCGTAACAGCCACTTCCGGTAACGGATATGAGATGAAAGCAGTAGCAGCCTGTGTACTTGGTGGTATCAGCCTTTCTGGTGGTGTGGGAAGTGTGATCGGATCTTCCGTCGGTGCAATTATCATGGCAAGTATCAGTCGTCTGCTTGTATTCATGGGATTTGGTTCTACTTATGATAATGCGATCACAGGTATCATGCTGATCGTGATTGTAGTTGCTGATGCACTGATGCAGCGCAGATCAGCTGAAATGAACCGTCGTCAGAGACTTGCAGCAAGAACAGCAGGAACTGCAAATGAGAAAGGAGGAGCTGAATCATGAATCAATCCTTCTCTCAGAAATTAAAAGGCTTCCTGAAGAGCTGGGAAATGGTACTGATCTGCATTTTGGTTGCAGAGTTTGTAATCTTCGGAGCGGCGAATGATAAATTCCTTCGTCCGGCAATGCTCTTCAACAGTATGAACGACTTTATGTCCATCTGTATTATCTCTCTGTTTGTAACATTTGTTATGATCACAGGCGGAATTGATATTCAGGCGGGCTCCATTGTAGGACTTACTTCTATTATTATTGGTGTTACCTGGCAGGATTTCGGATTCAATATCTGGGCTGCAGCAGGATTTGCACTTCTGATCGCAGTAATCTGTGGTGCATTGTCCGGATTCTTCGTAGCATATTGTGGCGTGCAGGCCATGGTCGTTACGTTGGGCGGCAGCTTCCTTTATTCAGGAATCGCACTTCTTGTATCCAATATGGCTTCTACAGAAAGCTATCAGGGTATCAGCGGTTTCCCGGATAACTTCAAGATCCTGTCCAAATACAAACTGTTTGGACTGATCCCTAGTCAGTTACTGATCTTCATTGTACTGGTCATTATTGCGTATCTGTTGCTTCACAGATCAAAATACGGAAGAAGAATCTTCCTGGTTGGTGTCAATCAGCAGGCAGCTGAGTATTCAGGAATCAACAGCAGACTGGTCATCATGAGTACATATATGCTTTCCGCAGCAAGTGCAGCAATCGCAGGTATCGTCCTGACTGCTTATCTTGGAAGTGCAAAATGCGACCTTGGTTCTAACTTTACATTGAATATCATCACCGCAGTTGTACTTGGTGGTACATTAAGTACTGGTGGTAAAGGAAATGTGATTGGAACCGCACTTGCTTCTTTGGTAATCGGACTTCTTCGTTTTGGCCTTCCGCTCTGCTTCAAGATCGGAACCCAGTACCTGGATATTCCGGTAGGTATCCTGCTTCTGGCAGTAGTCGTAGGAAGAGCAATGGCAGCAAATCCGGCAATGGCTGGTTTCTTCGCAAAACTGAAGAAAAAAGAAGCATAAAATATTTATTATTTCATATGTGATGTTTAGGGCGGAAGGGATCCGCCCTGAATATAAATCAAAGCTGATCAAAAAAAGGAGGAAAGATTTATGAAAAGAAAGGCTTTGGCTGTTTTATTAGCAGCTACCATGGTAATGGGACTGGCAGGTTGTGGATCCAGCAAGGATGCAGCAGCTACCACAGATACTGCAGCAACTGAGGATGCAGCAACTGAGGATACTGCAGATGCAGCTGATGATGCAGCAACTACAGATGCAGCAGGAAATTCCATCGAAGGAATGACCGTAGCATTCATCCCGAAGGTTACCGGTAATGCATTCTTCGAGTCCGCTAATGACGGTGCTCAGGAATATGCAAAACAGTGGGGAATCAACGTTGAGTACATGGGAAATGCTACTGCAGGTGCAGCTGAGCAGGTTGAGGTTATCAACCAGGCTGTTAACTCTGGTGTAGATGCAATCTGTATCTCTACTGTAGATGCTGCTGGTGTATCTGATGCACTGAAGAGCGCACAGGATGCTGGTATCACTGTTTGTACTTGGGACTCTGACGCAAACGTTGAAGACCGTGCGCTGATGGTATCTCAGGGAACTCCGGAGACTCTTGGTAAAATGCTGGTTGACATGGGTGTAGACGGACTCGAGAAGAGAGGCAAAGACCCGGCAACTGACGAGATCAAATACTGCTGGCACTATTCACAGGCAACTGTAACTGACCAGAACTCCTGGCAGGTAGCTGGTGAAGCTTACATCAAAGAGAACTATCCGAACTGGGTTAACGTAGCTACAGACAACTACTACAGCGAGCAGGATGCTGAGAAAGCTGTTACCGTAGGTGCTTCCGTACTTGCAAACCACAGCGACATCGATCTGATCATCTGCAACGACTCTACCGCACTTCCAGGACAGTTGAAAGCAGCTCAGAACGCTGGCCTGACCAAAGACGATATCACCATCACTGGTTTCGCTTCCCCGAACTCCATCAAAGAGTACTGCAAAGCAGGCGTTCTGTATGAGTGGGGTCTGTGGGATTGCCAGATTCAGGGTGCTATGGGCTGCTATGTAGCTGCATACCTGGCTGCTGGAAACGATGTTAAAGTTGGTGATACTATCTCCATCCCGGGCATCGGTGATGTAACTGTTGAGCCGAACGACAGCATCGCTGAAGGTGCAACCACTGGCGATATCAACAACGGTGTTGTACTTCTTCCGGAGAGAGCAGTATTCGACGAGAGCAACATGGACAACTACAACTTCTAAGTTGTATCAAATTTAAGTAATGAAAAATGTCCGGCCTGCGGTTAACCGCATACCGACACTGCAATGGCGCAGGGCGGGGTGATCTACTCCGCCTTGCGTTGGTGAGAGGCGGGCCTACCGCCGGCCGGCAAATGCCGGATGATTAACAGGAAGAGAGGACAACAAAAATGGCAGATAAAGACGGATTCAAAGTAGCAAAAGACTACCATGTAGGAGTTCCTTTTGCAAATCAGGAAGGATTTTATGTAAAAGGTGCTAACAGCCTGGATTGGGGTATGAAAAAACACCTTTCCAATATTTTCAATACCAAGAGCGGAAATTCTGTAATGTTCGCTTTTGACCATGGATATTTCATGGGATCTACTGCAGGACTGGAGAGACTGGATCTGCTGCTTCCGAAACTGGCACCGTACGTAGACGTATTCATGGGAACCAGAGGAGCAATCAGAACCTGTGTACCGCCTGAAATTACAAAAGGAATCGCACTTCGTGTAAGTTCCGGTTCTTCTATGCTGAACGATGACCTTTCTCATGAGGTTGTTGCAGTTGATATCGAAGAAGCAATCCGTATGAATGCAGACTGTATGGCAGTTCAGACATTTATCGGAGCTGATGGACAGCTGAGCAGTATCGATAACCTTTCCAAGACAATCAATGCAGGTATGCGTTACAGCATCCCGACCATGGGTGTTGTTGCTGTTGGTAAACAGATGGAAAGAACAGATCGTTTCTTCAAACTGGCTACCCGTATCGTTGCTGAGATGGGTGTACAGCTTGTTAAAACTTACAACTGCGAGAACTTCGAAGAGATCGTTGCAGCTTGCCCAGTACCGATCGTTGTAGCTGGTGGTAAGAAACTTCCGGAAGACGAAGCTTTGACTCTTGCTTACGAAGTAATCTCCAAAGGTGCCCGTGGAGTTGATATGGGTAGAAATATCTTCCAGAGCCAGCATCCGGTAGAGATGGCACAGGCAGTTGCCAAAGTTGTACATGAAGGATTTACTGACAAAGAGGCTTACGAATTCTATCAGGATATGATCCACTAATTTTCATAAAGGAATAAACTAAATGGAACTTGATGTGATCCGTATGGTGCTTCCGGTACTGGTGATGATCGGAATTGGTTATTTCTGTAACCGGAAGCAGATCTTTGATATGAACGGCCTGAAAGGTTTGAAAGCATTACTGGGAGATATTATGCTCCCTGTAATGCTTTTCAACGCTTTTTTCACGGCCGCTTATTCTGTTCGGGTAGTTGTCGTATTCCTGGTCGTATTTATAGGATATGGCATTGCAATTGCCCTTGGTTATGTTTTGAGATCTGCAGTGAAACCTTATGGAAAATATCTTCCATTCCTGCTTGCCAGCGCGGAAGGCGGAATGTTAGGGTATGCACTGTATGGTTTGATCGTAGGCAGCCAGTCCGGATTTGCAGCGGTGGATCTGGGACAGACCGTATTCGCTTACACGGTCTGGCTTGGATGCCTGACTTCTGTAGATGGAGAAAAAGTAGATGCAAAAGCATTGTTGAAAAATATGTTTTCCAATAAATGCTTCCTTGGTATGGCACTTGGTATTGTGCTCGGTGCCACCGGTATAGGAAGTCTGGTGATGAATTCTGCAGCAGGAGGTATCGTCAGTCAGCTGATCAGCACCATTACAGCACCGATCAGCGCTGTTGTTCTTCTGATGGTAGGCTACGAGCTGAACTTGAAAAAAGAACTGCTGGGACCGGTGCTTAAGACGATTGTTCTGCGACTGATCATTATGGCAGGACTGTTGGTTCTGGCAAATATGATCATTTTCCACCTGTTCCCGTTCGACAGAGAACTGGAAATCGCATTGATGGTTCTCTATGCACTTCCGGCACCGTTCATTATTCCGATTTTTTCTGATGTGGGAAAAGACGGAGAGTATGTGTCCACCAGTCTTTCTGCACATACATTAGTGACAGTAATTCTTTATGCTGTAATCGTTGTTTATGGTATGAGCACTGTATAATTTAAGAAAAGTTAAGTCGCCTACCCCTTGACAAAGCCTTTGTTTCCATCTAAACTTAGTACCGTATATGGAAAAAGCGAGGAAGAAGAGGAGTATGCTGGCACCGACCTCAGAGAGAGTCATCCACAGGCTGGAAGATGGCTTGGTAACGGACAGGCAGAAGGTAGCTTCGGAGCTGAGATGATGAGAAAGCCGGAAGAGATTCCAGAATGTAGTCATTTCCGCCTGGCCCTGCGTTATGGGAAATGAGGTATGTGAATACGTACGAACAAAGGTGGTACCGCGATGATTCGCCCTTTGCACAGATCTGTGCAGAGGGCTTTTTTATTCTTACCACAGGAAAAGGAATAAAATATGAAAAAAAAATATGCAGGCGCGATCCTGATTTTGTTGTTGCTGATCACGGTGTCAATAGGTGTCCTTCGATTGTGGATAGAGCAGCCGGAAGTGCGGTTTTCAGAAAAGGACGCGTTTCAGACAGAAGCCTTTGATCTGAAGCTGTCTGCCAGAATTCCTGGGACGAAGATCTATTACACATTGAATGGCGATGAGCCCACGCTGGATTCGGATGTCTATACCGAACCGATCCATGTGGAAGAGGGACTGCCGGAAAAGGTGACGGTTGTGAGGGCGGCTGTGCTGGAAGGCGGCGAGCTTGGGAAGACTTACACACAGACCTATTTTGTAGGTGCTGATGTGGAAAATCTGTTTGATGTGATGCTGGTATCCTTAAATGCGGATCAGTCGGCACTCTACGATCCGGAGACTGGAATTCTTTCTAATTATGAAGAGGTTGGAGAGAATGGAGAATGGACCAGACCGGCCTATATTGAATTTTATGATTCAGACGGGGCATTGATGCTGAAACAGGGAACCGGGATCACAGTATCCGGGCATGGTTCCAGAATCTATGATCAGAAGAGTATTAAACTGACATCTTCTTCACAGTATGACAGTGAGCATCCGACGTTTGAGTATGATTTCTTTGAAACTGATATGGCGGGAAATGCCACAGGGCAGACCTACAATCGTCTGGTTCTCAGAAATGGTGGCTCCGATCATGAAGGGACAATGATCAAATGGAATGTGGTCAGCCGACTGGCGAAGGAAGCAGGCATCATCTGTGCAGGAGCAAGACCGGGTATTCTGTTCCTGAACGGAGAGTATTACGGAATCATTCAGCTTCAGGAAAAATACACCCGGTACAATGTGGCATCTGCCATTGGAGCGCAGAAGAGTGATATTGAAAAATATGAGCCCAACGAAGTGAATAGTTCCCGGTTTGGAGAATATTACAATCGACTACATGCGGATCTTAATGATCCCGAACGGCAGGCGAAGCTGGAAGAATCGGTGGATATGCCGGATATGCTGCGGCATTATGCAGTTAATATTATTATGAATAATGTAGACTGGCCATTCCATAATTTTCTGTCGTGGAAATGTGCGGAGACCAGCAGCAGTGTGTATGGAGATGGAAGAGTGCGGTTTTTCCTCTATGATCTGGATGCAGTCTATCAGGACACAACAGATCTGGAGACAAAGAACATATTTGATTACCTCATGGATGAGCCTATTGAAGATATGACGGATACACTGACGCTCTTGATGCAGTCAGATAAATATCGGACAGAATTTGTCAACATGGTTTGCGATCTGACCGGTACGGTTTTTGCAGCTGACAATGTACTGGAAGTGATCGATGAGGAAAATGCGAAGATTGCTCATTCCATGGAGATCTATTATAGTGATGCGGATCGTACCAGACAACAGGCAGCTGTGGAAGAGATGAAGGAAGCCGCAGCGGAGAGCTGTGTGGAAGTCCATGCAGGTCTGCAGCAGCATCTGGGGGCAGCCGATCCTTACGAGCTGACGGTGGAAGCACCGGAACAGGGGCAGATCGCATTCAGCCGGATCCGACTGGATGTTGGTGAGAGCTACAGTGGCATGTACTATCACAATTATCCGCTGACTCTTACGGTACAGCCGGGGGACGATGGAAAAGTGCCGGAACAGTACTACTGGTTAGTGAATGGCACCCGGGTAGACACAGAAGAACTTTTGCTGAATGACAGCTATACAGAGGATACGCTGGATATACAGCTGGTTATAGAATAGAAAGGAAACAAGGAGAAAGATTATGAAAGAACTTGCAAAGACTTATGATCCGTCCATCATTGAGGATCGGACCTATGCCAAATGGATGGGAAGAAAATATTTTCACACAGAAGTAGACAGAAGCAAAAAACCGTTTACTATCGTGATGCCGCCGCCAAATATTACCGGTAAGCTGCACATGGGACATGCACTGGACAATACTCTTCAGGATATTCTGATCCGTTACAAGAGAATGCAGGGTTATGCAGCACTGTGGGTTCCGGGAACTGACCATGCCAGCATTTCCACTGAGGTAAAGGTGATCAATAAGCTGAAAGAAGAAGGCATCGACAAGAATGAACTGGGCCGTGAAGGGTTCCTGAAGAGAACCTGGGAGTGGCGTGAAGAGTATGGCCGCACCATCGTAGAGCAGTTAAAGAAGATTGGTTCCTCCTGTGACTGGGACAGAGAGCGTTTCACCATGGATGAAGGATGCTCTGAGGCAGTTCTGGAAGTATTTACCCGTCTCTATGAGAAAGGATACATCTACAAAGGTTCCAGAATCATTAACTGGTGTCCGGTATGTCATACGTCCATCTCTGATGCAGAGGTAGAGCATGAGGAGCAGGCTGGACATTTCTGGCACATCAATTATCCGATCGCTGACGGAAGTGGTTATGTGGAGATCGCAACCACCCGTCCGGAGACTCTGCTTGGTGATACGGCAGTGGCAGTCAATCCGGATGATGACAGATACAAACACCTCATCGGAAAGACTCTGAAGCTCCCATTGACAGACAGAGAGATCCCGGTGATCGCTGACCCGTATGTAGACAAAGAGTTCGGAACCGGCTGCGTAAAGATCACGCCGGCTCATGACCCGAACGATTTCGAGGTAGGAAGACGTCATAACCTGGCTGAGATCAATATCATGCATGATGATGCCACCATCAACTGCCCGGGCAGCAAATATGACGGCATGGATCGTTATGAGGCAAGAAAAGCTATGGTAGCTGATCTTGATGCACAGGGACTGCTGGTAAAAGTGGTAGACCATGTTCATAATGTAGGAACCCATGACCGCTGCGGCACTACCGTAGAGCCGATGATCAAACAGCAGTGGTTCGTGAAGATGGAAGAGATGGCAAAGCCGGCGATCGAAGCGATCAAAAATGGTGATCTGACCTTTGTTCCGGAGCGTTTTGACAAGATTTACCTGCACTGGCTGGAGAATATCCGTGACTGGTGTATTTCCAGACAGCTCTGGTGGGGACATCGGATACCGGCTTACTACTGTGATGACTGCGGTGAGATCGTTGTATCCAAGACAGCACCGGAGGTTTGCCCGAAATGCGGATGCAAGCATCTGACGCAGGATCCGGATACGCTGGACACCTGGTTCTCCTCTGCACTGTGGCCGTTCTCGACCCTGGGCTGGCCGAAGAACACAGAGGATCTGGAGTATTTCTATCCGACTGATGTACTGGTAACCGGATATGATATTATCTTCTTCTGGGTAATCCGTATGGTATTCTCCGGCTATGAGCAGACTGGAAAATGCCCGTTCCATCATGTACTGATCCACGGTCTGGTACGTGACTCTCTGGGACGTAAGATGAGTAAATCTCTTGGAAATGGTATTGATCCGCTGGAGATCATTGATAAATATGGTGCTGACGCTCTGCGTCTGACTCTGGTAACGGGCAATGCACCGGGAAATGATATGCGTTTCTATATGGAGCGTGTAGAAGCCAGCAGAAACTTTGCAAATAAAGTATGGAACGCTTCCCGTTTCATTATGATGAATATGGAGAAAGCTGAGATTCCGGAGCAGATCGATCTGAATACTCTGACGGATGCTGACCGCTGGATCCTGTCCAAGGTTAACAGCCTTGCAAAAGAAGTAACTGCCAACATGGATAACTTCGATCTTGGTATTGCAGTTCAGAAGATCTATGACTTTATCTGGGAAGAATTCTGTGACTGGTATATTGAGATGGTAAAACCACGTCTGTGGAATGATGACGATGCAACCAAGGGAGCTGCCCTGTGGACTCTGAAGCATGTACTGATCAATGCACTGAAGATGCTGCATCCGTATATGCCATTTATCACAGAGGAGATCTTCTGTAACCTGTCTGATGAGGAATCTATCATGATCTCCTCCTGGCCAGAGTATAAAGAAGAGTGGAACTTCGCAGCAGAGGAGAAGGCCATCGAAACTATTAAAGAGGCTGTCCGTGGTATCCGTACTGTTCGTACCAGCATGAACGTACCGAACAGTAAGAAAGCAACGGTTTATGTGGTATCTGATAATGCAGAGATCCGCGATATCTTTGAGCATGGAAAAGTATTCTTTGCAGCCCTTGGATTTGCAAGTGAAGTGCTCGTGCAGGCAGACAAGACCGGTATTGCAGAGGATGCTGTATCTGCCCTTCTTCCAGAAGCAGCCATCTACATGCCGCTGGCAGAACTGGTAGATATCGAGAAGGAGAGAGAGCGTCTTCAGAAAGAGGTTAAACGTCTGGAAGGCGAGCTTGCTCGTGTAAATGGTATGCTGAACAATGAGAAATTCGTCAGCCGTGCACCGGAAGCAAAGATTCAGGAAGAACGTGACAAGAGGGAAAAATACACCCAGATGATGAACCAGGTAAAAGAGCGTCTGGCACAGCTGGGAGAATAAGTGGAGCGTAAGATGACTTACCAAGAAGCAGAGGCGTATATCAATGATACGCCCAGATTCACAACAAAAAATACATTGGAAAATACAAAAGCCGTACTGGAGAAAATGGGACACCCGGAGCGCCGCATGAAGCTGATCCATGTGGCCGGCTCCAACGGCAAAGGCTCTGTCTGCGCCTATCTGTCATCCATTCTGACAACGGCAGGAAAGCAGACGGGATTGTTTACATCCCCGCATCTGATGGATGTGCGGGAGCGTTTTCAGTTAAACGGTGATCTTTGCAGCGAAGAACAGTTTCTGTCTGCCTATGCCCGGGTAAAAAAGACAGCAGAGGAACTGGATCAGAAAGGCCTGGGCTATCCGACATTTTTCGAG
>OGIO01000470.1_pt1 | contig 50069 bp, 37 predicted proteins | sample 1571841 | NCBI WGS metagenome assembly OGIO01 (sample SAMEA2582111, study PRJEB24529) | metagenome | biome: Human gut stool | place: China | collected 2011
GGCGTTTCGAGTTCCCACACGATCGACATCGGACACTCGCCCGTATCCGACACGTACGCCAAGCGCCCCAAGTAGACAAAAGCCTGCGTCACGCCCTTTTCGATCTTCTTTTCGCGCACGAACAAATGCGCCTGCGGCGCGTCCCCGTTGCGAAAGTCGACGGCCCGGTAGCGCCGGCCCTTGTCGCTCTCGGAGCGCGTGGTCGACTGCGTCTGCCAATGAAAGTGGTTCGCGTTCATGGCGTAGTCGTCGTACCGACGGGAGAGAGCGAAGTGGCGCTCCTCCTTGTCGATCGTGACGAAAAAGAGGTCTGCGCGCCTGTCCTTGAGATAGAGGACGCCCTCGCGGAAATTGGCGGCCTGTTCGTAGCCGAAGGCGGCCAAGGCTTCGCGTGCGGAATAGGAGGCGTGAAGTTCGAGCGGCACGTCGTCGGGGACCGTTGCGGGCGGACTCAGAAAGTCGACGTCCGCAAGGAGCGCCTCGAGAAGTCCCGTCACGGCGCGGCGCCATCCGGCATTTTCCTGAAGCGCTTCGTAGAAGGCCTTTGCAGCCGGGAGATTGCCCCCGTACTTGCGTACCTCCGCCTCGATCCAGGCGAAGGTGAAGAGCACCCAGTTGGCCCTCTGCCGCGCCGTAAAGGCTTCAAAGGGCGCCCCTTCCCGCAGGTCACGCAGAAGGTCGGCAAGCGACGAGTAACCGTTCTTGCGGCATACGCGCAAAAAGGCCGTCTTCGTGAGGCGAAAGGCCTGCGGAACCGAAACGGCCCTTTCGCGCCCGCCCCCTGCGCGGGCGAGGACGTCTTCAAAGTAGAGATCGTCCCTCCCCTTTTCGACGCCCGACACCCAGAGCGGCCAGTCTTTGACGGGCAGATTCTGCGAGCGCAGGAAGTCCGTAAACTTGGGCTCTCCCGTCTGCCGCGCCAACCATTCGCCCGCCGCCTCGAGCTCGCGCCCCTTGAGCCTGCGGTGCGCCTTGATGTTGTCGAGGACGTCCTCCATGGCCTGCTTTTCGAGAGTGAGCGTACAGCCGAGCGGCAAAAGAGTCGAATCGGTTCCCTGCACGAGGTCCACGACGTTCGCCGTCGCCAAACGCGTAAGGGCGCGAAGGCGAGCCTCAAACGAGAATTCCTTTCTGGCCGTGCCCACGAAGTCGAGCACCGTGAGACGCACTTTGTCCGCGCACTTTCTCAAGCCGCGCCCCAACTGCTGCAGGAAGACCGTCACCGACTCGGTCGGGCGCAGGAAGAGAACCGTGTTCACTTCGGGGATGTCGACGCCCTCGTTGTAGACGTCGACCGTACAGAGAAAACGAAGTTCGCCGCTCACGAGCCTTCTCGGCGCATTCCGGCGTTCTTCGGCGGGGGTTTCCCCGTCGATCGCGGCCGCGGGAATGCCGGCTTCGCACAGTACCCTCGCAACGTGCGCCGCATGGCGGCGCCCCGCGCAGAAGACGATCCCCCGCACGTCGGAGAGGTCGGGGAGGTAGCGCCGCACAGCTCCGAGCACCGCACGATCGCGGTCCCCCGCCGACCTGCCTTCGGTGTAGAGGGTTTCGAGTTCAGACGCGGCGTAGCTTCCACGCGTCCACCTGAGGCCCGCGAGCGACACCGGGTCCGTCACCATCAGGTAGTCGAAGGGTACGAGAAGCTGCCGGTCGATCGCCTCGCCGAGACCGAGTTCGGCCGTGATGCGTCCGCCGAACCGCTCGAGCACGTCCCGCCCGTCCCCGCGCCAGGGCGTGGCCGTGAGGCCTAGAAGGACCTTCGGACGGAGCGCATCGAGAAGCGCTCGGTAGCTCTGCGCCGCGGCGTGGTGGAATTCGTCCACGACCACGTACTCGAAGTGTTCGGGCGGATAGAAATGCGCGAGGTTGCGGCTTGCGGCCGTCTGCACCGAGAGGAAGACGTGGCGGTGTTCCTTGGGCGTTTCGCGCCCCGTGAAAAGTTCGCCGAAATTCATGTCGTTGAGCACGTATCGGAAAGCGTTTCTCGCCTGAAGGAGAATTTCCTCGCGGTGCGCGACGAAAAGGAGATTCTCGCGTCGTCCGAGTTTCCTCGCCCTTTCCCGATAGTCGAAGGCCGCGATCATCGTCTTTCCCGTTCCCGTCGCCGCGACGACGAGCGATTTTGTCTCGCCGTGCAGGGTTCTTGCGGCGTCGAGACGCTCGAGAATCGCCTGTTGGAAGGGATAGGGTTCAAGTTCGATCCCGAAGGTCGACAAGGGAGTCGCCGACGAGAGGGAGGCGCCCGACTCGCCGCGCCTGGCCTCGAGAATCGCCTCGCGAAGCTTCGCTTCGTCGCGCGCGGCGTCAAAGCGCCGGAAGCGCTCCTCATCCGTCACGTAGGCCTCGAAGATCGTCTTCATGCGCTCGAGAAGCGCCGCGTCGGACGCTTGCGTCACCTTGACGGTCCACTCGAGACCGTAGCTGAGCGCCGCCTTCGAAAGGTTGGCGCTTCCCGCGTAGGCGGTCGAGAGGCCGTGGGAGCGATGGAAAAGATAGGACTTTGCGTGGTGGCGCGTCGCGCCCGTGTCGTAGGCCACGAAGATTTCGGCGTTGGGGAGGTTCGAAAGCCATAGCACCGCTTCCGGATCGGTCGCCCCCACGTAGGTGGTCGTGACGACGCGCAGCCGTCCGCCCCGCTCGGCGAAGCGCTCGAGCACCGGCATCATGGGACGAAGCCCCGACATCTTGACGAAGGACACCAGCCAGTCGACGCTTTCGGCCGTTTCGGTTTCGCGCCGCAGTTCATCGAGGAGCGCGGGCTCCCCGCGGGCGCCCGTAAGGAGCGTCGTTTGCGAAAAGGACGTCTCGGGCCGCACCGCGTCCGCCCAACGGGGCTCGCCCGGAACGGGATTCAGGCGGTCGGCGGCGAGAAGCACCGAGAGAGGATCCGCAAAGAGCGAATCTCCCGACGGGGTACGGTCGATTTCTCCGAGCACCCGCTCGACGATGGCCCGGGCCTTTGCGACGCTTTCCCCGTCCTCTTCCTTTTCGAGGGCTTCTCCGATCGCCCTGCGAAGGGCCGTCGCCGCATGACGGTACAAAAGCGCAAATAGCAGATCCCGATCTTCGTCCGCGGCCTGCGTCGTGAGTGCCCGGTCGGCGAGCGCCGACTGCAGCCCCCGCGTCAAAAGGCATTCAAAAAGTCCTACACGGTCCTTTTCGCACTCCCGCATGCTCTTCCTCTTTCCATGAAACAACGTTGCAGCGTAACCGGAGGCGGAACCGGGCGTCAACGATCGGAGCCGTCGGGCGAGATCCGGAAAAACCAGGAGGGACGAACGGCGGCGCCGAACCGCAGCGGTCACAACCGGTCACCTTTTTCACGGGATCAGCCTTTCGGACGAGCCCGAAATGTGCAACAATGCGGAACCCGTTTCGGACGCGGGCGTTCTTGCGTCCCGTCCGCCATCCGTTTTCACCGGCCTCGGGCCGGTTTCTGGAGAAACACATGATTCGCTTCACCACCAACATGGGCGTCATCGACATCGAGCTCGACCATGAACGCGCCCCGCTCACGTCCGCCAACTTTGAAACCTACGTCAAGGAAGGCTTCTACGACGGCGTGATCTTCCACCGCGTCATCCCGGGCTTCATGATCCAGGGCGGCGGCTTCCTCCCCGGCATGCACCAGAAGGAAACGCACGCGCCGATCCAGAACGAGGCCGCCAACGGACTCAAGAACGACCGCTACACGATCGCCATGGCCCGCACGATGGATCCGCACTCTGCCACGGCGCAGTTCTTCATCAACGTGGTGGACAACGACTTCCTCAACCACACCTCCCCGACGCCGCAGGGCTGGGGCTACGCCGTCTTCGGCAAGGTCGTGGCCGGCACCGACGTGGTCGACGCCATCGCCAAGGTGAAGACCGGCACGCGCGGCTTCCACGGCGACGTTCCCCGTGAAGACGTCGTCATCGAAAAGGCCGAGATCGTCGACTGATCAGGATCGGCAAGCCCTTTCAAACCCCGCGCTGCGCAGAGCACGCGGGGTTTTCTCGTTTTTTTGCGGGTCGCCCGCCGGCACGCCCCCCAACTGCGGCAACGTCACCTCGATAGACGTCGCCCTCCCGTCGCATAGACTGCGCACATTGGCGAAATCCCGAGCGATCCAGTAAGATGATTCCTCGTCTCTCTTTGACACCCCACCCAAGGCGGTTCGCAAAGAAGAAAACACAATATCTTGCGGATCACCGTCTTTTCTCCTTCGACCGGTCCTCTGTGCCCGCCAAGGCGAGAAGACCTCCGTCGACCACAATCAGGATCCCCACCCATGACCGTGAAAATCGATCTCTCCCGCGACGCGCTCTTTGACGAGCTCGGCCTCATTCGACTTCGAGAAAGCTATATGCGTCCCGACGAACAGAGCCCGCAGGAACGTCTCGCCTTCGTCGCCCAACAGTTCGCCTCGAACGACGAACACGCGCAGCGCATCTACGACTACGCCTCGCGTCACTGGCTCTCCTTTTCGACGCCCATTCTCTCCTTCGGGCGCTCAAAAAACGGCCTTCCCGTTTCGTGCTATCTCACCTACATGGCCGACAGCGCCGACGGCCTCGTCGAGACGCTGAGCGAAGTGAACCGTCTTTCCATGGCCGGCGGGGGCGTCGGCATTCACGTCGGCATCCGCAACGCCGACGAAAAGAGCGTGGGCGTGATGCCGCACCTCAAGGTCTACGACGCGGCCTGCCTCGCCTACCGTCAGGGCTCGACCCGACGCGGCTCCTACGCCGCGTTTCTCGACGCGGACCACCCCGACATCATTCCCTTCGTCGAAATGCGCAAACCCACGGGCGACCAGAACCTGAAGGCTCTGAACCTGCACCACGGGGTCAACCTCACGGACGCCTTCATGGAGAAAATCGAGGCTTCGATGCGCGACGAAAACGCGGACGATTCGTGGGATCTCAAGAACCCCGCCACGGGCGAAGTCGTCGAGACGATCTCGGCGCGCGACCTCTGGCAGCGCATTCTGGAAATGCGCATGCATACGGGCGAACCGTATCTCGTCTTCCTCGACACGGCGAACCGCGCGCTGCCCTCCTGGCTCAAGGAACGGGACCTTCGCATCCGGGGTTCGAACCTCTGCACGGAAATCTTCCTCCCGACGTCGGAGACCCGCACGGCGGTCTGCTGCCTATCGTCCCTCAATCTCGAATACTTCGACGACTGGAAGGACCACCCCGACTTCATCGCCGACACGATGGAATTTTTGGACAACGTCCTGCAGTACTTCATCGACCACGCGCCCAAGCATCTCGCAAAGGCCCGCCACTCGGCCGAGCGCGAACGATCCGTCGGGCTCGGAGCCCTCGGCTTTCACGCCTACCTGCAAAAAAAGGGCATCCCGCTCGAATCGGCGCTTGCGAAGTCCGTCAACATGAGGATCTTCCGTCACATCCGCGACGCCGCGCTCGCTGCGGACGCGAAGCTCTGCGAAGAACGCGGCCCCTGCCCCGACGCGGCGGACGCGGGCGTGGCGCGTCGCTTCTCGCATCACACGGCGGTCGCGCCCAATGCGTCGTCCTCCCTCATCATGGGCGGCACGAGCCCCTCGATCGAACCGTACCGCGCGAACATCTACCGGCAGGACACGATCTCGGGCGCCTACATCGTGAAGAACCGATTCCTCAAGGCGGAACTCGCCAAGCGCGGTCTCGACACGGACGAAGTGTGGGCGGACCTCATCGCGCACGACGGTTCGGTTGCACACCGCGAAGATCTGCCGGAATCCGTGCGGACGGTCTTCAAGACCGCCTTCGAAATCGATCAGCGCTGGCTCGTGGACCTCGCTGCGGACCGCCAGGCCTACATCGATCAGGGACAGAGCCTCAACCTCTTCTTCCCTCCCGACGTGTCGGTGTCGTATTTGCACGCCTGCCACTTCCTTGCGTGGAAGAAGGGCTTGAAATCGCTCTACTACAACCGCTCCGACAAACTGCGCAAGGCCGACCGCGTCGGCGTGCGCATGGAGCGAAAGCGCATCGAAGACGAAATCGACATGCGCGCCGTGGCCGACGACACGACCTGCCTTGCCTGCGAAGGCTGATGGGAGACCGAAAATGACTGAAAAGAAGCAAACCGCACCCGCCTCGGGACTCCTTGCCGAGCGCACCGCCTTCAAGCCCTTCGCCTATCCGTGGGCGTACGAGGCCTTCATGCAGTCCGAACAGATGCACTGGCTCTGGACGGAAGTTCCGATGATGGAGGACGTCAAGGACTACCGAAGCAAACTCACTGACGACGAGCGCGAGTTTCTGACGAAGATCCTTCGCTTTTTCACCCAGGGCGACATCGACGTCTCGGGCGCCTACGTGAACGTCTACCTTCCGCGCTTTCGGCAGCCCGAAATCCGGATGATGCTCTCCTCGTTCGCCGCGCGCGAAGCCGTGCACATCGCCGCCTATTCTCATCTCATCGAGACGCTCGGCCTCCCCGAGTCGATCTACAACGAGTTTATGGAATACGAGGCGATGGCCGCCAAGCACGACTTCTTCCGGGAAGTCGAAAAGGACGACCGCGACCTCCCGGCGCAGATCGCGGCCTTCTCGGCCTTCACCGAAGGCATGCAGCTCTTTTCGAGCTTCGTGATGCTTCTGAACTTCACGCGAAACGGCACGATGAAGGGCATGGGCCAGATCATCGCCTGGTCGATCGCCGACGAAACGCTCCATACGGAATCGATGACGAAGATCTTCCGCGAATACGTGAAGGAAAATCCGGAAGTCTGGACGGACGACTTGAAGCGCAAGATCTACGAAATCGCCGAAACCATGGTGACGCTCGAAGACCGCTTCATTGAACTCGCCTTCGGCGTGACCGACATGAAGCGCCTCACGAAGGACGAAGTGCGCGCCTACATCCGCTACATCGCCGACCGCCGCCTCGCGGGGCTCGGCCTCAAGGCGATCTTCGGCTCGGGCGACAACCCCCTTCCCTGGGTCGACGCCATGCTCGGGGTCTCGCACACGAACTTCTTTGAAAACCGCGTCGTCGACTACGCCAAGGGAGCGCTCACGGGCGACTGGGCGGACGTCTGGGGTCAAGCCAAATGAGCGTCGGCGCCAATCTCTTTGAATTCGCTCTGCCGACCCGAATCGTCTTCGGGACGGGCGCGCTCGAGCGTCTTGCAAAGCTCCCGATGCCGGGAAAGAAGACGCTCCTTGTCACTACGTCGGGCGGTTCGCTCGTTCGTTCGGGCCTCCTCGAGCGCGTGCGGGAACTGTTGGCGAGCCGCGGCGTCGAGATCGTTTTGTTCGACCGCGTCTTTCCGAACCCGACCGACACGCTCGTCATGGAGGCCTCGGCCCTCGCACGCCGCGAAGGCGTCGACTTCGTGACGGGACTCGGCGGAGGATCGGCTCTCGACGTCGCGAAGGCGATCGCCATGACGGCGGTGAACGAAGGCGACGTCTGGGACTACGTGCGGGGCGGCACGGGCGGCGGCAAGAGCCCGGCACACCCGTCACTTCCCACGCTCCTCATCCCCACCACCGCGGGGACCGGGTCGGAGGCCGATCCCTGGATCGTGCTCGGAAAACTTGAAACGGGCGAAAAGATCGCCTTCGGAAACCGAGGAACCTATCCGACGATGTCGGTGGTCGATCCCGCGCTCACGCTCTCGGTGCCGCCCTTTCTCACGGCCTGTCAAGGCTTTGACGCCCTCTGTCACGCGGCGGAAGGTTATCTCAACCGCCGCGCCTCGCCCGTATCCGACCTCTTTGCGCTCGAAGCCGTGCGGCTTCTCGGGAAGTCGCTCGTCACGGCCGTGAGGAAGGGAGACGATCTTCACGCGCGAAGCGACGTGTCGCTTGCCGCGACGCTCGCGGGCATCAACGAGTCGCTAGCGGGCTGCATTTCGCTTCATGCCCTGGAGCATGCGCTGAGCGCAAAGAATCCGAACCTCACTCACGGTCAGGGGCTTGCCATGCTGGCTTTCGCCTACTTCCGCCACCTTATCAACAAGGGCGCCGCACACGAACGCTTCGTCGATCTTGCCCGTGCGCTCGGCTTCCCGAGAGCGGCGGCACCCGCCGATTTCCTTGCGGTGCTTCACCACCTTCTCATTGCCTGCGGTCTTGCGAACCTCTCATGGCGGGAGGCGGGCTTTTCGAAGATAGACTTCCCGAACATCATCGACAATGCCCGAAGCGCCATGGGCGCACTCTTCCGGTGCGACCCGGAGGAGCTCTCGGACGAAGATCTCTTCGAAATCCTCGAGTGCGCCTGGTGGGACTGAGCGTTCCGCCGTTCTCCCCAAAATGACGCAACCCCGGCCGTTTCGGACCGGGGTTGTTTTATTCTGAGGACTGCGTTATCCGCATCAGAAGGCGGGAACCACGGCGCCCTTGTACTGTTCTTCAAGGAACTTCTTCAATTCGGGCGACGAAAGCGCAGCCTTGAGCTTCTGGAATTCGGCTCGGTTTTCCTCACCCGTACGGACCGCCACGACGTTGGCGTAGGGCGAATCCTTGGCTTCGATCGCGATGGCGTCCTTGAGGGGGTTCAGGTTGGCGCCGAGCGCGTAGTTGGAGTTGATGACGGCGAGGTCGACGTCGTCCAAAGCGCGCGGGAGCTGGGCGGATTCGATTTCGATGAACTTCACCTTCTTCGGATTTTCCGCGACGTCGCCCACCGTGGCGAGAATGCCGGCTTCGGGCTTCAACTTGATGAGACCGGCGGTTTCAAGAACCTTCAGCGCACGACCGCCGTTGGTCGGATCGTTCGGGATCGCGACCTGGGCGCCTTCCGCGACGTCCGCAATGCCCTTCACCTTGCGGGAATAGACGCCCATCGGTTCGATGTGCACGGCCGTGAGGCTCGAGAGCTTGAGACCGCGGTCGGCGCAGAATTCGTCGAGATAGGGCTTGTGCTGGAAGAAGTTGGCGTCGATTTCCTTGTCGGCGAGCGAAAGGTTCGGCTTGATGTAGTCCGTGAACTCCATCACCTTGAGGGTGACGCCTTCCTTGGCGAGCTGCGGCGTGATGAACTTCAGAATGTCGGCGTGCGGCACGGGACTCGCACCGACGGTGATCGTGACGGAAGCGTCCTTGCCTGCGGCCGCAGGCTGGGCGGGTTCGCTCTTTTCGCCGCAGCCGGCAAGGGTGAGCGTGAGCCCGCAGGCGACGAGGACGGAAGCAAGCGCGTTGATTCTCATGATGTTTTCTTTCCTGATTTGCAGCCTTCGGCTCGGGCGGTTCGAGATCCTGCAGTGCTTTTGAGGAGGGTCCCGATCCGAAAGCGTTTGTTTTGTCGAAGAATCGGGATTCCGACGAAGATCGGCCGAGAATTTGGGGAGAGCGGAGAGGATCCGTCCGGCCGCCGCGTCTTTTCTGGCGGGAATCCACGCTTGGGGCCCCGCGGGCCCTGGCGATTGGGTAAGTGTAGCAAGCAAAGCGCCCCGCGGAGGGCGGGGCGCAGGGGATTTTTGCCTTGTTTGCGGTATTACCCCCGCGGAATCAGTCCTTCGACGCTCCTTCGGGGTCGACTTCGGCCGTGAGGGCCGCGGCCTTGGCGGCCGTCTCCACCGAGGCGGGAACGCCCTGGTACTTTGCGTCGCGCGAAGGCGAAGAACGGCGGCGTCCTGCCTTGCGGCGTACGGACTTGGCGGCCTCCCGCGGGGGTGCGGATTGGCGTGATTCGAGCTTGCGGCAGCGCTCCTCGAGCGCCCCGATTTTCTCTTCCTGCGCGCGGATCAGAAGGAGCGCCTCGGAGAGCGCCCCTTCCACCTTCTTGAGACGTTCTTCGTCGCTTTCGGCGCCCGGCGCCGCAAGGAGCGCCGGCCCCTCGGGAAAGACTTCGGCGCCGTCGGGAACGACTGCGTCGGGTCCGAGCCAGACGCCCGGCGCAAGATAGACGTTTTCGCCCACGCGGGCGTCGGCATGAATCCGAACGCCCGTCATCTGAGCGGAGAGCGCGGCGATGCCGTCGGCTAGACCCCGCCAGCCTTGCAGCGCGCAGAAGTGTGCGGCGCGGTGCGCGAGGACCGCGTGAAAGCCCGGTGCGCGAAAGAGCGTGTCGGCCGCGGTGAGGCCCCGCGGGTCGCGCGCGCGGTAGACGGCAAGGAGCGTACGGGTCTTCTCAAACATCGGTTCCTCCGGAAGGTTTCTTCGATCCGGCCCGGTCTCGTTTCGGGCGAATGACGGCGGCGCAGATGCCGCGCAGAAGATCGATTTCGGTTTGCGTGAGATTCGCGCGCGAGAAGAGCCGACGCGTAATCGACATGAGGTTCTTGGGCTTTGCGGGATCGTGCACGCCGCAGGCCGTCATGGCCTCTTCCCAGTGGCGGTAGAACCCTTCCACGGCTTCGTTCGTGGCGGGCGCCTCTCCTTCGAAGCGCCGCTGCCAATCGTAGAGGGCACCCTCGTGTCCTTCGCGGGCAAGGCCCGCCATGTGCATTTCGTAGGCGGTGAGCTGCACGGCCTGCGCGAGATTGAGCGAAGGACTTTCGGGGTCCGCCGCGATCGCGGCCTGGCCCTGACAGAGAAGCACCTCCTCGTTCGTGAGACCGCTTCGCTCGCACCCGAAGACGAAGGCTACGTCTCCTTCGGGGAAGCTCTCGAGCCAGTCGCAGGTCTTTCCGCAGGCCTCGCGCAGGGGCGACATCGGCGGTCCGAACTCGCGGTCGTAGCCCGTCAACGCCCAGGCGAAAGTCACGCCTTCGAGCGCCTCGGCCAAAGTCGCGTGCGTGCGGCAGGCTTCAAGGACGTCGACGGAACTCGTCGCGAAGGCGATCGCCTCCTCGTGCGTACGAAAGCCGGCTTCGCGGGGCGCCACGACGCGCAGGTCGCGAAATCCCATGGTCTTGATGGCGCGCGCCGCCGATCCGATGTTCCCCGGATGACTTGGCTCGCACAAAACGAAGCGCACGCGCCGCGATTGTCGTGGTGTCTGCATGGAAATCCTGCTCAAAAGTTTTGAAGAGGCGAATTGTAGCAAACGAAGCCTCTTTCCCCGAAGAGAAAAAGCGGTCTTGCCGCCGCGGCCTCAGGATTGGGGCTCGGGCTTCTTTTTCTTTCGCGTCTCGAGCGTCGCCGTGACGCCGGCAATGATGATGACGCCGATCCCCGTGCCCGTAAGGAGCGAAATGGGTTCGTCAAAGGAAATCCAACCGATGAGGGACGCGAAGATGATGGCGGAGAATTGAAAGCAACTCGTGACGAGGACGTTGCCGCCGCTCCATGCGCGCGTCATGGCAAGCTGCGCGATGACGCCCGAAACGGCCATCCCCGCGAGCGCCCAGACGTTGTCGAACGTGATGGCGGTGAGCGGTCCCTCCCAGAGAAAGTGTCCGATCACGCCCGCCACGGTGCCCGTGAGCGTGAAGTAAAAAACGATGCGCCACGCAGGTTCGCGCATTTTGGCGAGCTGTCGCACCTGAAACTGCGCGAGCGCGGCGAAGAAACCCGCGGAAGAACCGATGAGACTCGGCATCAGGTCGCTCGCCCCCACGTCGGGCCGCAAAATGAGCGTGATGCCGAAAAAGCCGAAGATGACGCAGGCGATGAGTTTCTTCTCCAGGGCCTCTCCCGCGCGTACGGCGAGGTACGAGACGATCGCGGCCATGAAGAGCGGGCTCGTATAGTTGAGGGTCATGGCCGTGCCGAGCGGCAGTCGTCCGAGCGCGTAGACCCAGATGAGGAGCGCGAGCGTCCCGAGGAGACTTCGCTTCAGATGCGAGGGAACGAGGTGCGTCACGACCGTGCGGCGTGTCGCGACGACCCAGAGGAAAATGAGGCCGCAGCCGACGATCTGACGATAAAAGACAAGCTCGAACGTGCCGAAATCCGTGGCCCCGAGCTTCGTGAATGCCGCCATCAATGAAAAGAAAAAGGATGAGACGAGCATCCAGACGCTCTGCATACGGCTCTCCGATAGAAATGAAAAGAAATTTTGATTGTACACCCTTGGAGAGCGCTTCCCGCGAAACGCACAGGGGCGACCGAGGACAGGAAGCCGCCGAACCCGCCAGACATTCACATGCGGTTTGTCAGCAGGTCCGTTTCTTCGCGCCGAGAGAGCAGAAGCGCCGCGCGGGCGGCCTCGACTGGATGGTCCGCATCGCAGAGCGCATGCTGCGCAAGTGGCCGAAAGCCATTACCTTCGTGTGCTCCCCCCCTCCGTGGTTTCGTGCACGTCATTTCGGCGTGGCTGCGGGCTACCCGCTCTACGCCGTGATGGGCTGATCATCGTCGGCGGAACATCATTGCGCGGCGGGCGATCTCAAGACCTCCGGCACAATGTCAATTATTTGCGTCCTTCCGGACTCTCTTTCTTCTCTGTACGATAAAATCTCCTGGTGCGCAGCATTTCACTGTCTTTTCCCAACTCCTTTGATTTTTTATCATCATGAAAAAACTCCTCCTTCTCGCCCCCCTCGCCATCCTTCTCGCGGGTTGCGGCTCGATTCCCCAAGGCGCCGACCGCATCAACATGATCACGGCCGAAGAAGCCAAGGCGAACGGCTGCAAGCTCCTTGACAAGGCGGGCTCGGTTTCCGGCATCCTCATCAACGGCTACAAACGCAATACGCAGGTTGCCGTACGCAAGGCCCTCAAGGTTCCGGGCGCCACGCACGTGGGCTACACGAAGGGAAAGCCCGGCGCCTCGAACGTGCGCATGTTCATTTGGTCCTGTCCGAATCCCGATCTGAAGACCAACGACCCCAAAGTCGCCGCCTGGCAGAAGGAATATCTCGGTCACGACTAAACGTCCCGCCGCCCGCGGCCTTCCTCTGAAGGGACGGCCCGTCGGTTTTGTCGGGCAATTCCTTCGAGCGGTGATGCTTTTTGGAAAAAACAGTCTTGACATCCTCACCGCCCTGAAGGACGGTGATTCCCTACTGTGCCGTTGTCGGCAGAGCCGCCAACGGTCGCTTCGACGGGTTCCTGTTGCTGGACGACGCTTCTCTTACGGGAAGGTCGACTCACTTGAGCTGCGTTCACAGGAACGAGCTCCCCACAGGCTCTGAGGCGCTGCCCGCGCCCGAGAATGTTCACCGCAGCAACGGCGTCCGCATTGCCTTCGTACCCGCAGGACGTGCATCGAAACTTCGCCTGCGTCCTGCGGTTCTCTTTCGACACGCATCCGCAGACCGGGCACGTCCGGCTGGTGTTCTGCGGAGGTACCGCGAACACCAGACCGCCGAGTTCGGTCATCTTGGCGTTGAGGAAGGAAAAGAACATCCCCCAACCCTGATCCAGAATCGCACGGTTGAGGCCCCTCTTCTGCTTCACGTTCTTGCCGGGTTCCTCCACGGTACCCTTGGCCGACGCGGTCATGTTCCTGATCTTCAGATCCTCGCGATAGAGCACTGCGTGGTTTTGGCAGAGCCTGTTCGCGGCTTTCCGAAGCAGATCGCGACGACTGTCGGCCACTTTCTTGTGGAGACGGGCAATGCGCTGCTGCTGCTTGATCCAATTCTTGGAAAACTTGACCATCCGCTTGAGACGACGCTGTTCCTTGGCGAGCTTCTCCAACTTGTCCCGAAGACAACGGACGCCCTCTTTGAAGGTTCCGTCGGAGCACGTGTAGAGACGCACGACGCCCATGTCGATGCCGGCCTCGGTTCCCGCTTTCGGGTGAACCGGATCGGGCACTTCCCGCTCCGTCTGCACGGATACGTACCAGCCGTCCACCTTGCGGCTGACGGTGACGTTCTTGGGTATTCCTTCGATGAAGCGGCTTCTTCGGTATTTCACCCAACCGATGCTCGGCAAAAAGATCTGCCGACGGGCTTCATCCACCTTGAAGCCCTGTGGATAGCGGATGGAATCTTCGTTGCGGAACTTCTTGTGAAACTTTGGGAAGTCCGTGCGCCCTTCGAAGAAGTTCGTGAAGGCACGCATCAGATCCTTGAGACTCTGCTGCAGAACCTGACTGTGGCACTCGGAAAGCCACTTCGTTTCCTCGGCGGACTTCCACTCCGGAAGCTGTTCGCAAAGCTTCGCATACGAGATTTTGAAGTTCGGATCCGACGAACGCTGATCACGATTCCAAGCCAAAGCCTTGTTGTAGACGAAACGCGCACAGCCGCAGAACCGGGAGAGTTTGCGGCCGGTGGCCCCGTCGGGCTTGAGCTTGAATTGATAGGCTTTTCGTAGGATCATATGGGTATTGTAGCACTTGGTCTTATGAAATGACAGAGAGTATTCGAACTGGAAGACACTGCGTATTCGAGATGTATGTGCATTTGGTCTTCGTGACGAAATATCGAAAGGCAATCTTTAAAGCGCAACACCTGAAGGCGATGCAGGAAGTGGCCGCAAAGGTGTGCCTCGATTTCGGTGCGGAGCTTCGGGAGTTGGACGGAGAACGGGATCACGTTCATCTGTTGGTGAGTTATCCGCCGAAGGTTGCGGTCTCGTCGCTTGTGAACAGTCTCAAGGGCGTGACGAGTCGAATGCTGAGAAAACAGTTTCCGGATTTGGAAGCGGCATACTACAAGGGACAACTCTGGTCACCCTCCTACTTTGCCGCGAGTTGCGGGGGAGCCCCCTTGGAGAAGATCAAGGAATACGTTCGGCAACAGGAAACGCCGTCTAAGTGAAGGGAACGGGGCGCCTTATATCCCCGCCCTGAAGAGACGGGGCTTTACGGCGTATTGGGTAAAGCTGTCGGCAGGACCGCACATCAGGAGCCGACCATGTAGCGCCGAACGTTCTTCACCGCTTCCGCCGCCCTCGCCCTCTCGACGGGCATCCCCGCCCTCGCCTCGCCGGATTCCGCCCCGGAGATCCTCCTTCCGAAATCCTCTTTCGATCTTCGCGTCTTTACGGCCGAAGTGGCCGAATTGGTCGCCATCGACTCCTAGACCGGATACGAAGAAGGCAACAACCGCATCGTCAAAATCTTTGCCGAGCGCTTCCGCTCGATCGGCTGGTCGGTGGAAACGCCCTACTGCGCCGAGCGCGGCAAGGCCCTGCTCGCAACGAACCGCCCCGACGCGAAACGCTTCGACATCGTGTTTTGCGCGCACACCGACACGGTCCAGCCCGTGGGAAGCGCGGCCAAGCATCCGTTCCGTCTCGTCGACGGCATCGCCTACGGCGCAGGCGTCGCGGACGACAAGCGCTCGCTCAACGCCGTATGGTGGGTCGCCAAAGATCTGCCCGCCCGCGTCACCGACCGCCTCGCCGTCGCGGTCGTTCTTAATCCCGGAGAGGAATCGGGGTCGAAAGCGACTTCGGCCTTCCTCCGCGGCGTCGCGCAAAAGGCCGACCGCGTGATGGTCTTCGAGCCCGGACGAGGCGAAGTTCCGGGCGGCGGTTTCGTCAAGGTCCGCAAGGGGGCGATCTTCCTCAAGGTCCGCTTTCACGGCAAGGCCGCCCACGCCGGCAACAACCCGCAGGACGGACGCAACGCCATCACGGCGATGGCGCTCGCGATCCCCGAGATTCAGAACGTCGCCAAGAAGTACCCGGGCGTCACCATCAACGGCGACCTCGTCTCGGGCGGCACGGCCGTCAACACGATCGCGGCCGAGGCCGAAGTGACCTTCGACCTTCGCTTTGCCGACAACGCTTCGCGCGACGCGGTGCTCGCCGACACCGAAGCGCTTTGCCGTCAAGGATTCCTCGAAGGCGTCCGTGCCGAAATGGTTCCGCCCGGCGCATCAAGCGCCATGGCCGAGACCGAAGCTTCGCGCGCCCTCATGGCTCTGGTCGACGGTGCGGCCGCGAGCCTCGGTCAATCCGCTCCGAAATGGCTGACGGTCGGCGGCGCGTCGGACGGCAATCTCTTTGCCGAGTACGTCGCGGGCGTCGTCTGCGCCATGGGCGTCGTGGGAAGCAAACTGCACGATCCGGAAAAGGAATGGTCCGACCTACGCACGGCACGCGACCGCGTCCTTCTTGCGCAGGCGACCCTCCTGCGGATGGCGGCGCAACGCCGCAACTGACGCCTGAATCCGGTTTTGCGGCGTATCCCGGTTCGGGACCTGCCGAAGGTCAGTCGGCGTCGAGGAAACGCGTCACCTCGTCGAGAAACGCCTGAGGGCACTCTTCGTGCGGCGAATGGCCGCAGTCGAGCGCCTTGCCGGAAGGCCGGAGCGCCTTGTCGCGCCAGGTGTCCACCACGTCGTAGAGCTTTCCAACCGTGCCGCGTCGGCCCCAGAGCAAAAGGAGCGGCGCCTCGATGCGCTTATCGGCGTCCGCCGCGTCGTCCTCGAGGTCGATCGTTGCGGCCGCGCGGTAGTCTTCGCAGATCGCGTGGATCGTGGCGGGATTTCGGTAGCAGCGCAGATACTCTTGGAACACCTCTTCCTCAGGGGATCCCGGAATCTTGAGTTGTCCGCCGATGTGATGACGAAGGAAATATCCCGGATCGAAGTTGATCAACTTTTCGGGGAAGGGTTCGGGCTGGATGAGGAAGAACCACCAGAAGTAGCGCGTCGCAAATTCCTTCTCGGTTCTTTCGTACATGGTCTTGGTGGGCGCAATGTCGACGAAGACCGACTTTCGCACGAGCTCGGGCCAATCGAGCGCGAAGCGGTGGCCGACGCGCCCGCCCCGGTCGTGTCCGACAAAGTCGCAACGCTCCACCCCGAGAACCTTGAGGAGCTGAGCCAAGTCCTCGGCCATCACGCGCTTGCTGTAAGGCCGGTGGTCGGGCGTGCTTTCGGGCTTGCTCGAATCGCCGTAGCCGCGCAGGTCGACGAGAATCACTCTGCGGTCGCGCGCGAACGTCGGCGCAACCTTGCGCCAGATCACGTGATTGTGCGGATGCCCGTGCACCATGAGAAGCGGCGTCTTTCCTTTCTTTCCGCCCGAAGCCACCCGCAGGGTGAGCCCGTTCGGGATCTTTACGTCGAAGAGTTCGAATCCGGGCACAAAGGGAGAGGATCCTCGGGAAACGATCGTCGCGTCGGTCATGGTTGGTCTCCTTTTCGTTCGGACGGAAAGCCGCCTGCGTTCGCCGAAGAAGCCTCCCCGACGGTCCGGGAGCGGGCCGCGCACGCCGCGGCGGGATTTTCACATGACTTGAGTGTAGTGCCGGCGACGCGTCCTGAAAACGTCCTTTTCCTCACAACACCGTTGAAGATTTGGCAAAGAAACCGCTTTTTCCCCTCCTCTCACGCCCCGTCGTCCGCCCTTCGATTTCCTTTGACGGCCTTTCCCCGCACACCCCGCATTCTTCCCCGCGTTTTTCCTTACGCCCGATCCTCGATCTGTTACAATACGCCCACTTTTGAGAGGAGCGCGCCCTACAGTCAGGCGCGCTTCTTGCTTTCTTCTTTAAAAATTTCATCCATTCGCACCGCCATGGCTTCGCCTTACATTGCCACCGCCGTCAAGGCCGCGCGCCGCGCCGCTCAAGAAATCACCGCCGCCGCTCAGCAACTCGACCGTCTCGCGATCGACAACAAGTCGGAAAACGACTTTGTGACCGCCGCGGACCGAGCCGCCGAAGAGGCCATTCTCAACGTTCTCTCGAGCGCCTATCCGCGCCACGCGATCCTCACGGAAGAACGCGGTCTCGTGGGCAACACCAAGAGCGAATGGATGTGGATCGTCGATCCGATCGACGGCACCACCAACTTCATTCACGGCGTTCCGCAGTACGCCGTCTCGATCGCGCTTTGCCGCCGCGGCGAACCCGTGGTCGCGGTCGTCTACGACGTCGCCAAGAACGAACTCTTCACCGCCGTCAAGGGTGAAGGCGCCTTCCTCGACAACCGCCGCATCCGCGTCTCGGACAACGCCGAAATGCGCCGCGCCCTCATCGGCACGGGCTTCCCCTTCCGCAAGGGCGACAACTTCAAGGACTACATGCAGAGCTTCATGCGCGTGACGCAGGCCACCGCCGGCGTTCGCCGTCCGGGCGCCGCCTCGCTCGACCTCGCCTGGGTCGCCGCGGGCCGCTACGACGGTTTCTGGGAGTCCGGCCTCTCGAAGTGGGACATCGCCGCGGGCGGTCTCCTCGTCTTTGAAGCGGGCGGTCTTCTCACCGACCTCGAAGGCGGCGAAGAATGGCTCGAAAAGGGCTCGGTCTGCTGCGGCAACCCGAAGATCTTCGGCCAGCTCCTTCCGCTCGTGGGCAAGCTCCCGGCTCCGGAAGCCAAGCCCGCCGAAGCGGCGGAAGAACCCGCGGCCGAAGGCGAAGCGAAGTAATTTCGCCCCTTCGTTATGCAAAGCCCGCCCTTGAGCGGGCTTTTCTTTGGGGGCTTTGCCCCCGCCCCGTCTCCCCAACGCGACACTGTGGAGCCCGTGACCGTGACCACTTACGATTCGGATCAACTCGCCCGCTTTACGCCGGCCATGCGGCAGTTTCTCGAGATCAAGGCCCGCTACCCGAACACGCTCGTCCTCTTTCGCATGGGGGACTTCTACGAGACCTTCTTCGAGGACGCCGTGCTCGCCAACCGCCTGATCGGCATCACGCTCACGAAGCGCGGCAAGGACCCCGACGGGAACCCCATTCCGATGGCGGGCGTCCCCTTCATGACGCTCGACCAGTACATCGCGCGTCTCGTGCGCCTCGGCGAATCGGTCGTGGTGGTCGAGCAGCAGGGCACGCCCGGCAAGGGGATGCTCGAGCGCAAGATTTCGCGCATCGTCACGCCCGGAACGCTTACCGACACGGCTTTGCTCCCGCAAAAGAGCGACTCGATTCTCCTTTCGGTCGCCCCGCCCGTGCGCCGCGGTCAACCCTGGGGCTTTGCGTGGATTACGTTGAGCAGCGGCGAATTCCGGGGCGCGAGCCTCAAGGACGCCGACCTCGAGACGGCGCTCTCGCGCATCGCTCCCTCGGAAGTCCTCATTCCCGAAGGGGAAAAGGCGACGCTTCGCGAGCGCTTCGCCTGCGCCGTCACGCCCGTCCCCGACTGGCACTACGACGCTGAGCGCGGTACGGAAACGCTCAAGGCGAAGTTCGAGCTCGACAACCTCGACGCCTGGGGGGTCACCGACCGTCCCGAGATTCTGCGCGCCGTCAACGCCCTTCTCGACTACACCTCGGAAACTCAGGTCGATTTGCTCCCCTTCATCCTGCCTTTGCAGATCGAAGAGGAGTCCGACACGATCGTGATCGACGCCGCCTCGCGGCGCAACCTCGAGATCACCGATCCGATCCGCTCCGACTCGGCCGGCCCCACGCTCTTTACGGTCCTCGACGGCTGCCGCACGTCGATGGGAAGCCGCACGCTGAAAAAGTGGCTCAACAACCCCCTTCGCTCGCGCGAAAAGGCGCTTTCGCGTCAGGCCGCGATTTCGGCCTTCTTTGAGGACGAGGCCCTGCGCGAGACCGTGCTTGATCTTCTCAAGACGCTCCCCGACCTCGAGCGCATCACGACGCGCACGGCCATGAAGAGCGTCCGTCCGAAGGAACTCGCTTCGCTTCGCGACGCGCTTCCCGTGCTCGACAAGCTCGCCGCCCGTCTCTCGAACCTCGAGGCCTTCTCGGCGCTCACGCCCGACCTTCGGCTCGACACGGCGCTCTTTCAGAAGCTTGACGCCGCGATTCTCGAAGAACCCGCGACGCTTCTGCGCGACGGCGACGTGATCAAGAGCGAATACCATCCCGAACTCATGGATCTGCGTCGTCTGCGCGACCACACGGGGAACTTCCTGATCGATCTTGAGGAGCGCGAAAGACAGGCAACGGGCATTCCCACGCTTCGCGTCGAATACAACCGCGTACAGGGCTTCTACATCGAAGTCTCAAAGGCGCAGTCGGCGAACGTTCCCGCACGTTACACGCGCAGACAGACCCTCAAGAACACCGAACGCTACATCACGGAAGAGCTCAAGGCCTTCGAGGACAAGGCGATCTCAGCGCGCGAACGAAGCGCCGCGCTCGAAAAGGCCCTCTACGACCACCTCGTCGCGGAATTGGCCGCCTACGTCGACGGCCTCATGAAGGCCGCCCATGCGGTCGCGGCGCTCGACGTCTTTTCGGCGCTCGCCGACCATGCCCGGCGCTTTCACTGGGCCGCGCCCGTGCTCTCGGAGCGCCCGATCGTGAGAATCGGCAAGGGCCGCCACCCGGTCGTCGAGACGGTGATCGAAACCTACGTCCCGGCCGACTGCGTGATGGGAGACGGACGGCGCTGCCTCATCATTACGGGCCCGAACATGGGCGGGAAGTCGACCTACATGCGAAGCGTCGCGCTCATCACGCTCCTAGCCTGGATGGGGAGCTTCGTGCCGGCCGAGTGCGCAGAAATCGGTCCGATCGACCGCATTCACACCCGCATCGGCGCTTCGGACGATCTCGCCCGCGGACGCTCGACCTTCATGGTCGAAATGACGGAGGCGGCCGCCATTCTTCATCAGGCGACCGACCGAAGCCTCGTTTTGATGGACGAAATCGGACGCGGCACGTCGACCTTCGACGGGTTGTCGCTGGCAAGCGCCATCTGCCACGAACTCGTGCAGCCGATCCGCGCCTTCACGCTCTTTGCGACGCACTACTTTGAAGTCACACAGTTGGCGGGCCTTCTCAAAGAAGCCGTCAACGTGCACGTGAGCGCCGCGCAGGACCGCGACAAGATCGTCTTCCTCCACGAAATCAACGAGGGGCCCGCGAACCAAAGCTACGGGATCGCCGTCGCGAAGCTCGCGGGCGTGCCCGCGCGCGTTGTGCAGCGCGCCAAGAACTACATGAAGGAGTTGGAGCGCCGCGACTCGATGAGTTCGAGCGACATGCCCGACCTCTTCACGTCGGTGCGCCTCGCCGAAGAGGCCCGCAAGCCCGCGGAACTTACGGACCGCCAGAAGGCCCTGATCGCCGCCGCGGAGTCGATCCTCGCGGTCGACGTCGACAGTCTGACGCCGCGCGAAGCGCTCGAGCGCCTCTACGACCTGCATCAGCGCGCGCTCGAAGCCTCGACTCTCCAATAAGGAATCTTCGGTTATGACGCGCCCCTCGGACTTCGCCTTCTTTCGACTGCTCGCCCGCTCGGCGTCGCTCACCGACGCCGCGCGCTCGCTCTCGATGACGCCCTCGGCCGTGAGCCGTCGGCTCGGCGCGATCGAAACGAGGCTCGGCGTGCAGCTCGTGCTTCGCAACACCCGCAGCATGCGGCTCACGCCCGAAGGCGAGCGCTACCTCGAAGCGGCGGAAGCGATCCTCGCCGAGACCGAAAGGCTCGAGGCCGACATCGCCTCGCGTCCCCTCGGGCGCCTTCGCATCTGCGCGTCGTTCGGGTTCGGGCGCACGCACATCGCGCCCGTCGTCGCCGACTTCGCCAAGGCGAATCCCGACGTGCGGGTCGACCTCACCCTCACCGACCGTCCGGTCTCGATCATCGAAGAAGGATTTGACGTCGGCATTCACCTGGGCGTTCCGCACGACTCGCGCCTTCGCGCCCGAAAGCTTCTCGCAAACGACCGCATTCTCTGCGCGTCGCCCGCCTATTTGGAAACGCACGGGCGGCCTCTTCTGCCCTCGGACCTCGCGCGCCATCGGCTCATCGAAATCGCCGAGGACGAAAACACGGTCGGCCGTTGGACCCTCACCCACCGAAAGACGAAGAAGGTGGTGAACCTCGCCGCCGTCCCGGTTCTTCGGAGCAACTCGGGATCGGCCGCGCTCGACTGGTGTCTCGCGGGGCTCGGTATTGTGCTCAGAAGCCGCTGGCACGCGGCGGCGCCTCTCGCCGACGGACGTCTCGAAGAGGTGCTTCCCGACTGGCACATGCCCGCGGACGTCTACGCCTACTTTGCGGCAAAGAAGCCTTCCGCGCAGCTTCGCGCCTTTCTCGACGTGATGGCGTTGCGTTTCGAGGCCTGAGAAGCGTCTCCCTGAGCATCCCATCTTTGCGTTTTTCTCACGGATGTTGTGAGAACTCCGCTCTTTCCCGCCTTCGGTTTCGGCACTACACTTTTCCCTTGACAGCCGCGCCCAACCCCCGCCGCGCGGCGGCCCCGACAGGAGACACCCTCGTGACCCAAGCCCGAACGCTCTATCGAAAGATCGTCGACGCACACACCGTGAAGACGATCGACTCGGACACCGTCCTTCTTTACTGCGACGCGCACTTCGCGAACGAATATACGTCGCCCCAGGCCTTTGCGGGCGTCGCCGCCCGGGGCCTTCCCGTCCTCTCTCCCGACTCGCACCTCTGCGTCGTGAGCCACATCATTCCCTCGCGCGACGAAAGTCCCCGCCGCATCTACGACGCGGCGTCGCTCAAACAGGCCGAAACGCTCGAAGCCAACTGCCGCCGCTTCGGCATCAAGGCCTTCTTCGGCGCGAACGACCCCGATCAGGGGCTCGAGCACGTCGTCATGGCCGAGCGCGGCCTCGTGCGTCCGGGCATGGTCGTGATCTGCGGCGACAGCCACACGACCTCCCACGGCGCCCTGGGCGCTCTGGGTTTCGGCGTCGGCACGTCCGAAATCGAACACATTCTCGCGACCGAGACGCTCGTCTACCGCCTCGCCTCCTCGATGAAAATCACGATCCGCGGCAAGCTCTCGCACGGCGCGACGGCAAAGGACCTCGCGCTCTATGTTCTTCGCAAGATTTCCGCGGGCGGCGCGCTCGGATGCGTCGTCGAGTACGAGGGCGAAGCGATCGGAGAGCTTTCGGTCGAAGGCCGCATCACGCTTTGCAACCTCACGGTCGAAGCGGGCGCCCGCGGGGCGCTCGTCGCCCCCGACCAAAAGACGGTCGACTGGGTGCTCGCGCACGCACCGGAACTCAAGGGCGAAGAAAAGGAAATGGCGCTCGCCTACTGGAAGACGCTCAAGGCCGACCCCGGCGCCGAATACGTCCGCACGGTCGAAATCGACGCCTCCGTTGTTCGTCCGACCGTCACCTGGGGAACGAGTCCCGACCAGAACGTCTTCCTGGACGAAGCCGTTCCCTCGCCCGAATCCTTCCCGGATCCGGTCGAACGCGAAGCGGCCGAGCGCGGCCTTCGCTATCAGGGGATTGCCGCCGCTCAGAAAATGTCGGACGTTTCCGTCGACTACGTCTTCATCGGCTCCTGCACCAACGCGCGTCTCCCCGACCTCGTCGCGGCCGCCGAAGTGTTGAAGGGCCGCCGTCTGGCGCCGGGCGTCCGGGGCATGGTCGTTCCCGGATCCATGCACACTCGGCGCGACGCGGAAGCCCTGGGGCTCGACGTCATCTTCAAGGACGCGGGATTCGAGTGGAGAAAGCCCAGCTGCTCGCTTTGCCTTGCGATGAACGAAGACGTTCTGGAGAGCGGCGTACGCTGCGCGGCGACCACGAACCGCAACTTCGAAGGCCGCATGGGGCGCGGATCGCGCACCCACCTCGTGAGTCCCGAAACGGCCGCGGCGAGCGGCGTTCTCGGGCGCTTCGGCACGGCCGAAGAACTCGACCGTCTCATGCCCCGCGCAAACGACTGAGAGGAGAGAAAATCATGGAAAAACTCATCACGCTCGAAGCCGTCGCGGCGGCCCTTCCCTTCGACAATCTCGACACCGACCAGCTGATGCCCAAACAATTCCTGCGCGGCATCGACAAGTCGGGACTGGCCAAAGGGATGCTTTACAACATGCGGCACCGCCCCGACGGAACGGTCAACCCCGATTTCATTCTGAACCGTCCGGGCCATGAGGAAACGAAGATCCTCGTCGCCGGACCCAACTTCGGCTGCGGTTCGAGCCGCGAACACGCCGTCTGGGGCCTGATGCAGTACGGCATCCGCGCCGTGATCGCGCCGAGCTTCGGCGAGATCTTCTATTCGAACTGCTTCAACAACGGGCTTCTCGCCGCGCGCGTCACGCCTGAGGCGGACGAACGTCTGCTTGCGCTCTTGTCGGCGCCGACGCCGCAGACGCTCACGATCTCGGTCGAAGACCGCACGATCACGACGGCCGCGGGCGAAGTCTTCCCCTTCACGATCGGCGAACGCCACCGCACGATGCTCCTTGAAGGGCTCGACGCCGTGGAGACCACGATGAAGGACATGGACGAAATCCGCCGTTGGAAGGAAGCGCACGAAAAGGCCTTCCCCTGGATGGCGGGCCTGCCGGGACGCAGCGCCTCAGGAAGATAAGCGCAAGGCGTCGCCCTCAGCCGGGCGACGTTGAGTGAAAAGACAGGAAGGCCGCCCGATTTTTCGGACGGCCTCTGTCATTTTGCGGGGCGCCGAGGCGCCCGCTTCGTCAATCGCGGACGAAGACCGTGCGGCCGTTCACGATCGTGCGGTCCACGCGGATCTCCCGCATCTTGAGGGGATCGCGGGTGAAGATGTCGTCGGAAAGGAGCGCCAGGTCCGCGGCGTAGCCCGGGAGAAGCCGCCCCTTCGTGTTTTCTTCGAAGCTCGCATGGGCGCTGCCCGCCGTATAGCAGTCGACCGCCTCTTCGACCGTCAGCTTTTCCGAGGCGTAGAAGCCGTCGGGCTGCCCTTCGGCGTCGCCCTTCAGGTCCCGACGATTCACCGCGCAGTAGAGGTTGTCGATCGCGTTGATGTCTTCGACGGGGCTGTCGGTGCCGAGGCTCGTCGGGATGCCCAGGTTCAGCATGGTCTTGAAGGCGTAGCTCGTCGACGCTAGTGCCTCGCCCACGCGGTCGGTGACGACGTGCATGTCGTAGTGGAGGAAGATCGGCTGAATGTGGGCGAGAACGCCCATCGAGGCCATGCGCTCGAGAAGCGGACGGTCCGTGATCTGCACGTGCACGATCCCGAGGCGCATCGGGTTTTCGCCGTTTTGGCAGAAGGGTTCGTAGGCGTTAAGCACCCGCTCGATCGCGCCGTCCCCAATCGCGTGGATCGTCGCCTGCATGCCGCCCTTCACGGCCGTGCCGACGAGATCCGCGAGCGCATCGGGTTCGATCGTGCCGATCCCCGAGGTCGAGGGATCGTCCGCGTAGGGCGCGCGAAGAAGCGCGGTGCGCGCGCCGAGACTTCCGTCCACAAAGAGCTTCAGGGGGCCCACCTTGTTCATCGGATGGCCCGCCACCGTTCCGGTGCGGTTCCCCGCACGGAGGAAGTCTTCGAGCCCCGCCTTTTCCATGAAGCAGCACTGATGGTTCACCCGAACGCTCGGGTGTTCTGCGAGGACTTCCGTGTAGAGCGACAACACGTCCCGCCAGTTGTCGCCGCGCACGTCCATCGTGTGGACCGACGTGACGCCGCATTCGGCCGCGTGCGCGAAGGCCGCCAGGAGCGCTTCGCGGTCGGCGTTGCGGTCGGCCGCAGGGAGAATCTTCATTACCTGCGCCGAAGCGTTCTCGCGGAAGATCCCCGTCGCGCGGCCGTTTTCGTCGCGGTCGATCGCGCCGCCCGGAAGTGCTTCCGTCTCGTCGGTGATTCCGGCCATCTCCATCGCCGCCGTGCTCGCGACGAGAATGTGGCCGCAGGCGCGCTCGAGAATGAGCGGAACGCCCGGCGCCGCTTCGTCGAGGTCCGCGGCGCAAGGGAGACGATGTTCGTCCGTGAAGTAGTCCTGATTCCAGCCCATGCCGTGGATCACGGTGCCGACCGCGGGCCGGTGCTCGGCGAGGTAGGCGCGGATGCGGTTCTTGAGGTCGGCGATCCCCGTCGTGCCGTGGAGCTGCACGTCGCGAAGCGTGTGGCCGAGCATCAGAAGGTGGCAGTGACTGTCGTTGAAGCCCGGCACCGCGGTACGGCCTTCGGCGTCGACGACTTCGCAGTCGGCGGGGGCCGCCGCGGCCACCGCCTCGTTCGTTCCGACCGAGCGGATCACGCCGTCGACGGCGAGAAGCGATTCGGCGAAGCATCCGGCGCCGAGGTAGATGTGCGCGTTTCGAAGAAGAAGATTGTGCGTCATGATGAAACTCCCTGGATTTCAGAAAAATTCGTCTTGTCCGTCGGAACCGAGGTGGGATCAGCCGGCCGTGCCTTCGGTCGCCAGGGCCGCGCGGCGTTCCGCCTCGAGCGCTTCCACGTTGCGGCGGAAGAAGACTTCGTAGACCGCGAGGCTCACCGCGGGAACGATCACGTTGAGAAGCGCCGTCACCGGGTCGGCGATGATCGTGCTCGCAAGGAGCGCCGCCATCACGAGGATCACGGCCCAGATGAGGTAGGGATAGGCCCAGACCTTGTAGGGACGGTCGACCGTCGGCATGCGGCGGCGAAGGATGATGACCGCGTAGAAGGTAAGCGCGTTGAAGATGATTCCGGAGACGGCCACGAGGCTCGTGAGGCTCGAAAGATCGCGAAGCAAAACGAGACCGATGGAAATGAGACCCGAAGCGATGATGGCGTTCACGGGCGTGCGCAGTTCCGGGTGGAGAACGCCGAGCGAGCGGACCATCGCGCCGTCGCGGGCCATCGCATAGTAGACGCGGGGAAAGACCATGACGCAGCCGTTCAAGGAATTGAAGATCGCGAGGATCATCGCCGCCGAGACCAGGATGCCGCCGTAGGTGCCGAAAAGCGTCTCCGCCGCGGCCGTGCCGAGGTAGAAGTTTCCTTCCGAGACCATCGCGGCGATGACTTCGGGCGAGAGCACGCGGAAGATCGAGTAGTTGAAGAGGACGTAGAGGAGCGCGACGCCGACGATCGAAAGGAGGATCGCGAGCGGAATGTTGCGCTGCGGATTCTTGATTTCTTCGGCGATGCTGTTGAGGTTGTGCCAGCCCTCATAGGCCCAGAGCGTGGCGACGACCGCAAACGCAACGACCGGCAGGAAGGCGGAAAGCGACGGCGTCTCCGCGGGCATGGCGAGAAGGTCGGGCGACTCGGTCCCGAAGAAGAGGCCCGCGATCATGATGAGACCGATCGGGAGGAGCTTCAGGACCATGAAGACGTTCTGCACGAAAGCGCCCGTGCGGATCCCGCGGATCTGAACCAGCGAGAGCGCCACGATGGTGCCGACCGCCACGACCTTCTGCGCCAAAGCCCCAAGCGGCAGAACCGTGGCGAGCGCTCCGGCGAAGGCGACGGCAAGCGCAGCGATCGACGCGCTCGAAGAAAGAATGAAGTTTGAGAAGCCGCTCACGAACGCCGTGCGTTCGCCGTAGGCTTCGCGAAGGTAGACGTAGCTTCCGCCGGCCTTGGGCATCATGGCGCCGAGCTCGGCGTAGCAGACGCCGCTCATGAGCGTGATGAGACCGCCCACAAGCCAAACGAGAAGAGAGAGACCGAGGCTCATCTCGCAGCGCGCGAGGACGATGCCGCCGATGTAGAAGATCCCCGAGCCGATCATGATGCCGGCGAGGACTGAGATGCCGCCGAAAAGGCCGATTTCGCGACGCATGGCCGTCATTTTGATTCTCCGAAAGAAGGTTTTGGATGGCGCCGTCGGTTGCATCCATATCGACGCAACCGACGCGCCGCTTCTTTCGATCGGGACCTCCGCGTCTTTGCGAAAGGCGTCCCGAGACGGTTTGTTGAGCGAAACGCGCCGACTGGATCGATAGCTCCTCCGAAGGTTTGGGACGGGCGCTTCTGCGCTCCAACCCTTGCCGACGGGAGTCGCAGACGTCTTTCGCCTGCGCCCAACTCGTCGAATCCGCCGATTCGACCGTTTCGGCGGTTTTGCCTTTCGCGAATCCTCTCGGGCTGCCGCCTCCGATTCGCTACTCATCGCAACCGCGCCTCTATCAACCTAAGGCCCCTTCACTATCACGCAAAAATTGCGGGAAGACGCGGCCTTCGCGCGGCTTTTTTCAGAAACATGCGCTTTTCTTGACGGAAATGCGGTGAACTATGCCGAAGTACCTACGGACAATCTTCTATCCGGGCCTTCTTCTCGGGGATCGGCGGCGCCTTCAGACCGGGTCGTCCGAACCGTTCTGCAGCATTTCCTTGGCGCGCATCCAGAACATTTCCGCGGCTTCGGGCAACCGGCGGTTGCGCCGGCGAACGAGCTTGTGCGCGATCCTTCGTTCGGGCATGAAGGGTACGAAGACGACGTCTTCACTCGGACGAAGCCGAAAGGCGCCCTCCACGCACACCATGGCCGCGAGCCCTCGGCGCACGAAGAGAAGGCCGTTCGTGAGCAGATTCTGCGTTAGAAAGACCGGAAGCTTTTCCCGTTCCGTTCCGACCCAGGAGGCGATTTCGTCGAGCACGATTCCACGGCGAGGAAGAATGAGCGGCCGGTTCGCGAGTCCGAGCGTGGAAATGCCTTCGAGCTTCGCTTCGGGGGCGTCCTTGGCGACGATCAGGCCCCAGCGGTCGGTGAAAGGAAGCTCGACCGACTCGTACTTGGCCGACTCCACCGGTTCGAGCAGAATGCCGAGATCGAGCCGGTCCTGATCGAGTCCCGCCCGGATGTCGTCGCCGTCGGCCGAGTAGAGCTCGAACGTCACTTTTGGGTGCTCGGCGTGCATGCGAGAGACGACGTCGTACGCGAAGTCCGCGACGAAGGATTCGACGCAGCCGAAGCGCACCCTCCCCGTCAGCGCTTCGGGCGCCTCCGCCATGTCGCGCTTCATACGGTCGTAGGCGTCAAGCATTTCCCGCGCGTGCGCCTCAAAGCGCATGCCGCGGTCGGTGAGCGTGAGACGCCGCCCCGTGCGGTCAAAGAGCGGCGCGCCGACCTCGTCCTCGAGTTCGGCGATCCGGCGGCTCAAAGCCGGCTGCGAGAGGTGGAGCTGCTCCGCCGCCCGCGTGATGTTTCCGGAGCGGCTCACCGCAAGAAATGCCTGCAAAACGCGAAAATTCATTTTTCCTCAGCGCCAAATCCCGACGGAGGCGAAGAAAAACGCCTCCCCAACGACATTCTCAAACATTTTGCGGTTCGTCGGCGGCTTCGGAGGCGCTCCAAAATTCCCGCAGGCGGTCCGAAAGCCCGCCTTCGCGCAGGGTCGGCGTCGTCGCCGCCTTGAGAAAAACCTCCTTTCGCCCGAAAATCACGGCCCCGCGCTTCGCGCGCGTGACCCCGGTGTAGAGGAGTTCGCGCGTCGCAAGGCCCGAATCCGCGTCTTCGGGGAGAATGATGGCGACCTCGTCGAATTCCGACCCCTGCGACTGGTGAATCGTCATGGCGTAGGCCGCGTCAAAGCGCGGGAGAAGCCCCGGCGCAAAGGCGCAGTCCTTCACCGTGGGCCCCTTGTCGCCGAACCATACGATCGTCTGCGCGGGATTCTCCGGATCGGGGAGGCACACGCCCACGTCCCCGTTGAAGAGCCCGATCGTGTCGTCGTTCGTGCGCACGATGAGGACGAACCCCGGGAACCAGTCGCCCTCGCGCCCGAGTTCGGACGAAACCACCTCGGCCGCCCATTCGTTGAGCGACGTCACGCCCGCGCGGCCCGCGCGCTGCGCGGAAAGAAGTCGGAAGCGCGCGAGCGCGCGCCAGACCGCGTCGGCGTGCGAGCGATAGTCGTCTTCTCCGTCAAAAGAGCCTTTCTCGACCATCCTTTGCACCGAACGAACAAAAGGCTTGAGCTGACGGCGCATCCATCCGCGAAGCGCCGAGCTGATTTCGCCCCCTCGCCCGATGGCGGGCGCGCAACGCACGTACTCCGCACTGCTCTCCTTCGTTGCCGTTCCTTCCTCCCAGGACGCTTCAAGCGCCTCCGCGGGCGCGTCGGGGTCGTTCACGAGCCGCCCGAGCCGTCCCACGGGCGAAGCCGCGCCGTAGCGGCGGGAGACCGTCAGAAACGCCCGGCAAAAGCGAAGCGCCCCCTTTTCGTCGGCAAGGTCCGCATAGACCGCCCCCGGCCCCACGGCGGCGAGCTGATAGGGGTCGCCCAGCACAATCACGCGGGTGCGTTCGGGGTCGACCGCGGCAAAGAGCTGCGAAGCGAGTCCCACGTCGATCATCGAGGCTTCGTCGACGACGAGGACGTCCGTTTCCATCGGAGCCGACGCGCTCGGTCGCGAAGCGCCCGAGACGGGCATCGTGAGCCACTTGTGAATCGTGTGCTCGCGAATGCGGGTTTTGAGGTCCGAAGAACGGATCGCGGCCCCCGCCTCGCCCGCCCTTTCGTCAAAAAGCCGTGCGTAGCGGGCGATCCCGTCCGAAACCGACTGCATCATGCGGCTCGTCGCCTTCCCCGTGGGGGCGGCGAGCGATACGCGAAGCATCGGATTTTCGAGAAACAGCAGGAGAAGCATCTTCACGACGCTCGTCGTCTTCCCCGTTCCCGGCCCCCCGCAGACGACCGTGAAGCGCCGCGTCACGGCGGAAAGCACCGCCGCGCGCTGATCGGCTTCGCTTTGTTTGGCTTCCGAGAGGCGCAGGGCGCGAAGCTCTGGCGCGAGTTCCGGCGCGAGCGTCGACTCGACCCAGGCGCGGTCGGCCGCGGCCATGGCGTCGAGCAACGCCGTCTGCGACCCAGTGGCGGCGACGGCGGGCATGGAGGCAAGGCGGCAGAAGCGCTGCGCAAGCGTGAGTTCCTCAAGGAAGAAGCGCTGCGGATAGAGTCGTCCGCCTTCGTCGTACACGAAGGGAACGGAGGCGCTCTCGTCGAGAATGAGCGTGCGGCGGGGGTCGTCGGTCAACGACGCACGCGAAAAGACGTCGCCCGAGACGGCGAGACGGAGCTTTTCAAACTGCGTACAGGTCTCACGCGGCACGGCGATGCAGAGGCTTCCCGCCTCGATCGCGCCCGCAAGAAGGCGCATCGTCTCGGCGACGAGCGTCCGGTAGTCATCGTTTACGGCAACGCCCGAGCGCTCCACCGCGCGCAAAAGGAGTTCCCCCATCACGACGTAGGGCGTCTCGTCCGCGGTCGTTTCGTCGGAGAGCGCAGCCTTTTCCAAGTTTTCGTTCTTCTCTTCGCTCATCTCAGTCCCCCAGCATTTCTTCAAGGATCTTCACGCGCTCGGCCACGTCTTCATAGGGGAGCACCGCAACGCCGCGCCCGGCCGAAGCGCCGCGCACGAAGAAGTAAAGGGCGCCGCCCAAGCGTTCCTCGGCCCCTTCGCCCAGACGGGCGCGCAGAAGGCGCTTCGCCGCGGCGAGGTAGCAGAGGTACTGAATGTCGTAATGGGCCTCCTTCATGTGAAGCGCCACGGCGTCTTCCGCATAGAAGTCCCGCCAGTCCTTGGCTTCCGGGAAGGCCTCGCGAAGAGCCGCGTTCGAGGCGAGGTTGTCGGTCTTCCAGTCGAGAATCCAGATCTTGCCGTTCGCTTCAAAGAGAAGGTCGATCGAACCCGTGAGGTAGCCCGAGAGCTGTTCCTCCGTGAGTCCCTTCCAACCGAGTTCCGCGGCCTTCTTCGCAAAGGCGGTCTTCGAGAGATTCGGCTTCGTGTGGAGAAGAAAACCGTATTCCGAGCGGCGGCATTCGGCCTTCAGATCCTTGAGTCGGAAGTCCGGAAGAATCGGAAGCGAGAGAACCGAGTCAAAGAGCGTGCGCAGTTCCTCGAGGCGCTTTGCGCCTTCGGGCGAGAGCCGGTCTTCGCCTGGCGTCTCGGCCGGGAGGCCTTCACCGCGGCGCACCAGATCGGGCGTGGCGCCGAGGATCGAGAGAAGGTAATTCCTCTGCCGCAAACGGTTTCGACGGATTTCGTCAGAGAGTCCTGGATCGGCGAGTTCCTCGTCGGTTGCGAGCACGCGGCGGCATTCGAACCCGTGGAAGTCGACCACTTCGAAGAGTCGGTGGATCGTGACGCCCAATGCGGCGCCCGAGCGCCAACGCGCCATGGGCGATCCGTCCTCGATTCGTCGGCGCAGTTCCAGGGATTCGTCGTCCTCGGTTTCGTCCTCCCCGGAGAGCGTTGCGCGATCGTCCCGGTGCGCATCGGCATGCGCGCCGAAGAGGCCCTTCTTCAGGGCCGTGTAGCTCGTCTGCACCCAAGAGGGATCGACCCTGCGCACGGACTCGGGCTCGGGAAGAGCCTGCGCTTCCGGAGATTCGAGCATCACCGGCACACCGTCCTCCCGGGGCGCCCAGGGCGCGATCGACCAGTAGGGGCCCGTCTCGTCCGTCTGAGGCTTGAGCGTTTCGGGGTCGACCGTCATGCCGGGATGTTCGCCCGCAAAGCGTGCGGCCGTTTTCGACCAGACGTCCGCAAAGTCCGCGGCGCGCCCGAGCATTCCCTTTTGGAATTCGTCCCAGACGGCGAGATACTCGTCCCGACACCAGCCCGCAAGGTCTTCCCGCGCGGCGAGGGCATGGAAGAAGGCCGAACAGGAATGGGCGTAGAGCTCCTTCCCGCCTCCGTTCCACTTCGGAAGGCCGTAGAGCGTCAGGCGTGCGGAGGCGCGGGTGAAGGCGACGTAGAGAAGTCGCACCGACTCCTCGATCTGGGCGCGCTTGAAGTCGGGGAGATCCTTGGGCCTCACTTCGCCCGGAAAGAGGACGAGCCGTCGTTCGCCCGCCTCGTCGCGTTCGTGGACCAGGGGAACCGCCGTGTTTTTGACGGGAGATCCCCACCAACAGCCCGGCAGATAGACGATCGGGTACTCAAGCCCCTTGCTCGAATGAATCGTTTGAATCACGACGCGGTCGTCATTCGAATCGGGTCGGACTTCATAGCCATCGGGCACGGTCGGCTCCTTCCCTTTGGCGATCAGCTTTTCAAAGCGCCGCACGAGCCCCGAGAGGGTCTTGGCGGACTGTTGCATCCCGAAGAGGAGTTCGATCAACTGCCGATAGTTGGCGAGCGCGCGCTCGCCGCCCGCTGCGGGCAGAAGACGGCGTTCCGTTTCGCAGACGCGGAAAAGTTCCCCGAAGGCCGCGGTGAGGCCCGAACGCCTTGCGCGCTCGGCCGCCGCCTCCATCACGCCGCGCAGGAAAACCAGACGTTCGGTGCGCTTTTTCTCGTCGGTGTAGGTCGAGAGTCCGTCTCCCACGATGCGGGTTGCGCGGGCGGCCTCGAGAAAACTGCGCTCGGATGGCATCGCCATCGCTTCGAGGACCGTGCAGAGTTCCTTGGCCTCGTCGGTACCGAAGACGTTTTCGTCGGAGGGGAAACGCACCTTTACGCCCCGCGCCAGAAGGGCGTCGTAAAGGGGTATCCCGTTGGCGCGGGTCCGCACGAGAATCGCGATGTCGCCCGGGCGCAGGGCACGCCCCTTGACGAAGTGGCGGTCGCGTTCCGAGAGCATCGAGGCGATTTCGTTGGCGATGTCGTCCGCCTCCCACTGAAAGAGTTTGTCCTTGACGGGTTTTTCAAAGTCCCCGAGGCGCACGACGAGCGCAGGTTCGGGACGAAAGACCCCGTTTTCGTCGACGCGGATGAGAGGCGGCCGGTCTTCGTTCGCCGCCACGGCGTCGTAACGAATGCCCGAACCGAGGAAGGTGCCCGGGCGCTCGAAAAAGAGATTGAAGAAGTGCATGAGCACCGGCGTCGTCCGGAAGTTCTTCGCGAGCTTTCGGTGCCGCCCGATTTCGTCCGACGCCTTCCGATAGGTCTCGAAGTCCGCGTTTCGGAAGCTGTAGATCGCCTGCTTCGGGTCGCCCACGAAAAAGACCGTCTTCCCGAAGGCGGGGTCCCCGAAAAGCGTGGAGAAGATCCCGTACTGCAGGGGATCCGTATCCTGGAATTCGTCGATCAGGACGACGTCGTAATGACTGCGCACGACGGCCGCAAACGCCGGATCGGCCTTGAGCCCGGCTTCGGCGCGAACGAGCATGTCGTCAAACGTCTGATACGTGGCCTCGCGCTTCAGGGCCTCGTAGCGCGCGGGCGCCCAGGTGAGGAAGCGCGAAAGCATTTCCTCGTAAGCCGCGGCGTTTTCCGCATCCAGATTCTTGGGAAAACCTTCCTCCGAAAAAATCGCGCGCTTTCGGGCCGATTCGGGTTCGGCGGCGAGTTTCGAGAGGGCCTTGTCGAGCTTCAGGTTTTGCAGCGCCCGGAAGGCTTCGGTGCACCCGTTTTCGTTTGCGCGTCTCGCTTCGAGCCGCAGGAATTCCTCCACGGTGCGGTCGAGAAGATCGTTTTCCTCTCCGGAGTCGACGCCGTAGCTTCCGCCCGACGTGAAAACGAAGTCCGAGAGCGTCTTCTGACAAAACGAATGGATCGTGAGGATCACCGCGTCGTCGAATTCGCGCACCGCACGGTCAAGCCGCTCGCGAATGAGATCGGGATCAAGTTCGTCCCAACGCTCGAACTGCTCGAGAAGATTCTTGTCGGTGGGCGGGACGCCCTCGGTCACGAGCTTGCGCACGGCGATGAGCTTGCCGCGGATGCGGCTCTTGAGTTCCGCCGTCGCCGCCTTCGTGAAGGTGACGACGAGCATGCGCCCGATCGCGATCCCGCGCTCGACGACGAGACGAAGCACGATGTGCTCGAGCGAATAGGTCTTCCCCGTCCCGGCGCTCGCCTCAATCAGGGTCCGGCCGCGAAGCGGGTCGTCGAGGAGCTTGAAGTCCCCGTTCGGATCCTCGTCCGTCTGCGGCTCCGCCGCGCCGGACTGCGCGGGCCCTGCAGCCGCCGGGGCAAGCTCCTCCGCGACGGGCGCAAAACCGTCCGTAGCCGACGCCTCGAAAAAGGCTTCGGGCTCGAATTCGCCCCCGACGGGCAGCGCCCAGTCGTCGGGAAGATCCGAAGGCATGTCTTCGGGCGGCACTTCGATCCAATCTTCGTTCCCGCCGATCTCCGAAGAGGGAAAATCCGCGGGCACTTCATCCTGCCAAATCTGCAAATCCTTTTCCTTCACGGGACTCTCCTCAATCCTCAATAATTGCGCGAAACGAGTGCCTCCACGTTTTCGGCGAGGGAGGTCAGTGCCTTCTCCCGCTTTTCCTCGGGTGTGCACTCGGGTTCCTTCTTTTTCGCGGTCTTCTTCTTTCCGCCCTTCCCCTTCTTGGGGTTGGCCGGAGCCTCGGCCTCGTCCGACGATTCGGACTCTTCGTCGGAAGGCGTTTCGGTCACCTCCACCAGAAGTTGAAGAAGCGTCCGGATTTCATCCTCCACCCCCGAACGAAGCTCGCGGGCCTTCTTGATGTCGAGTCCTCTCCAGAAGACGCCGTCCTCGAAGGAATCGGGCCAGATAACGGGATGGTCGAAACTTTCGTCGAGGAGTCGAACGCACTGCCGCAGAACCTCCGCGGCCTCGTCGGCCTCCATCGGTTGATAGCGCACGAACACCACGCCGTCCTTTTCCTTCTTCAGAACGCCGAGCGCCGTTTCGGCCCCCGCCGCCGAGAGGAAGACGTGTGTAAGCAGAGCTTCCTTTTCCGCGCGGGACGAATCGGCGAGGACGAGTTGCGAAGACGTTCCGTCCGCGTCCGAAAAGACCCGGACCTCGCCCGTCAGACGGCGCACATGCCGCCCTGCAACATTCACGTTCATGAAGACTTTCGTCTGCGTCCGGCCTTCGGTGATCTTCCTCCATGTTTGAGAGAGTTCGTCCGCCTCGGCGATTTCCTCGTCAAACCACCAACCGCGAACGCCTGGATCACCGTAGACGGGATTTTCCGCGAGAAGCCGCGTCGCGCGCGCAACATCCGCGCCTTCTTCAAAGAGTCCCCGCAGGAGGCGCTTTCGCATCACCTCCTCAAGGCGCGACTTGGCGGGGGTTACGCCCGTTTCTTCGGAGGTTTCGAAATCCTTTTCCCGGACGCCCGTCCGACCGGAGAGCCACTTGCCCGGAGACGTCCAAAAGCGCAGGAATTCCTGCCAGCGCACCGTTCCGTCTTCGGGCGGCGCCAGGACCGCGTCGTCGGCAAAGGGCGCGGGATCGCCGCGCCGATCCGTGAGGCGCGCGGCCTCCACGGCCGCAAAGAGTTCAGGATCGCGGTTCGTCCAGAAGCGAAGGCCCTCGGGACGGAAGTTTTCTTCGGCGACGCTCGTGAGCGGAAGCCGCACGCGAAGGGCGTCCGAAGACGTGCCTTCCGGAAGGAGCGTCAGCAAAAAGCGCTCGAGCTCCTCCACGACGACCGAAGGAAGCGCCGCCTGCGCGGGATCCGTTCCGATCGACCAGGAGACGTAAAAGTTCGAGCGGGCCGACCGGAAGAGATCCGCAAAGACGTTCCGGTTGTCCGCGCGGCTGTCGCGGTCACCCGGACGCCGAAGCGAGCGGATTTCGCCCTTGGGTCCCGCAGCGGTGAGCCCCATGAGGTCGAACTCCTCGAAGTTCGAAATCCCCGGGAAGCTCGAGGTTTCCGAGAGTCCCAGGCACGCGACGACGCGGTACGGAAGCCCGCGGAAGGCCGACATGTCGGCCACCGTCACGGCGTCCCTCGGCATTGCGCCCGTCACGGGGTCCCCGAAGGAAGCGCCGAGCGCCGCGCGGAAGGTCTGGTAGTCGACGGGCGTCTCCGAACCGATCCCCTCCTCCATGTCGATGCGAAGATGCGCGACGACGCCGAGAAGTTCCTCGCGCGCCGCCTTCACGTCGGCGCCCGCGAAAAAGTCGTTGACGACGGTTTCGGTGAAGGCGGCCCAGGCACGCGCACCGGGAGCGCCTTCGTTCACGGCATTCCAGGCGACGCGGGCGTCTTCGAGACGCTTGTAGAGCGTGAGAAGCGTTTCGAGGAGATCGGGACGGTCCGACACCCGTTCGTAGTGCGCGCGCGAGCGGCGCACCGGAAGCGTTCCCGCCCAGTCGACCGCGGGACTCTCGTCAAAGAGGAAGCCCGCCGAAAGACGTTCCAAGGCCCGCGAGAGCGTGCCGTCCAGGGCGCCGCGGCGCTCGGCTTCGCCGTAGGCGCCGCCGAACGAGGCGCCGAGCTTTTCGCTCTGCGCCGCAAGCTGGGCTTCGGAGAGGCCCTCGCGAAAGCCCGCGTCGTTCACCCACTCGCGAAGAACCGAGAGGTCGCCGAAGCTCAAGCCGAGACTTTCCCCGACCACGGGAAGTTCCAACCAGGACTCAAAGGCGGAGAGCGTCGTAAGGCCCGAAAGGAGGTCCAAAAGCTGTAGAAGAGCCGAAGCCGCGCTGTTTTCCATCGACAGGGGCTTTCCCACCATGCGGAAGGGAAGACGTCGTTCGGGCGGCAGGGCCGTGAGCACGCCTTCGAGCACCGGCGCGAAGGTCGCGACGTCCGGCGTCGTGACCAGGACGTCGGAGGGCTTGAGCGTCTCGTCCTGGGCAAAGAGATCCGTCAGATAGTCGACGAGGCTCTCCGCCTCGCGTACGGGCGTGGGCGCTTCGACAAAGCGCACCGAACGGTCCGATTTCTCGGGAAGAGTGCGCTCGAAAAGATCGGCTTCGTCGGCGGAAAGGAGCGTGTCCTGCGCTCGGGTGAGAAGGGTCGGCGCCCCGTCGTTCGTGAGGCGCAGATAGAAGCTGTCGCTCTCCCCCTCTTCGTCGGCGCGCAGGTCCTGCAGGCGGTTTCGCAAAAACGAGAAGGGACGTCCGGCCGGGGCGCTCGCCACTTCGCCGCGGGCGTCGGGAAGCGCCTCCTCAGGCGGCGGCACGTCCGCCGTGAAGCGCCAGAGACGGTCGAGCGTCGCGCGCGAACTCGCCGCGTTGCGGCGCAGGTATTCGAGCGCTGGCGTCGCCCCCTCGGCCGCCGAATCGAACCAGAAGCCGTTTGCGGGCTGCATGAGGTAGAGCCGCACCGTGCCGCGCCGACCGATTTCCTTCAGGAAGGGAAGCATCAGGGGCGGGACCGTGAAGGGAAGAAAGACGTGGAGGTTTTCTCCCGAGGGGGAATCCGCGAGCACCCGTTCGATATGCTGATACTGCAGGGCGCGGCGCCAACCGCCCGAACCCGAGTCGGACGCGTCCGCGCGCTCCGCCTCCCTCACGATTTCCTGCCACAGGGCCTTCTGCCAGGGGAAGTCGGGGTGACGCGCGAGCGCCTCCTCTTCTTCGCGCATGGCAATCGACAGGGACGCTTCCGGAAAGACCGCGGGCGACACCGCGCTCTCGTCCGTCCAGCGAAGGAGCCAGTCGAGACGATAGGACGCGTACTTCGTCAGAAGCTGCGAGACGCGAAGCGCGAGCTTATAGCGCTCCGACCCGCTTTTGCCCTCGAGAAAGCGCGCGAGACGCGGGAAACGCCCGACGAATTCGTCGTTCGAGAGCCATCGCCACACCACCCAGTCGAGAACGCGCCCCGACATGCGGTTGGCCGCCGCCGGATACCATTTGAGCGACTCGAAGAAATCGTTCGTCGTAAGGAACTTGACGCCCGCGCAGATCCCCTCCGATTCGGCGAGGAGCTGCGTGAGGCGCGTCGCCACGGCTTTGGAAGGAATCAGAATGCGGTCCTCGGCAAAGAGCGGCGCAAGATCGCCCGCCCCGCGGCGGTCCTTGGCGTCCCACTCGAGATTCGTGCGCAGGATCTCCCACAGGACTTCAAAGGCGTTCGAATAATAGGCGTGAATCATGTTGGTTTCCGGTTCGGCCGGGAAAGAGGCCTCTTCGTCTCTGCATTCTAAAGGAGCCGTGCGACAAATCCTTTCGCATGCGAACACAACGGAACCGCAACCGCCGCGATGCTCCCTTCGGCAGTACAGTCGATTCGAAAGAATGCCATACGGATGGCCGCAATGACCACTCTCACAGTACGACTCAACCCATTCGACGAAGCAATTTTGGAAGACCTCGTCAAGAACACGGGAGAAACCAAGACGACTCTCGTGATCGACGGGCTTCGTTTTTTGCATAACGCAATGAGAGAAGAGGATCAGGTGACTCGTCCGTCCGCTCGGGAGTTTGATGGCTTTTTGCGTCAGCTCGCAGAACGCGAAAAAGATCCTGAAGTGCTTTTGGCCCGAGAACGATTGACAGGCCGCAAACCCGTCTGGGAAGACTGATCAGGCGTTGTTACTTCGCATTCCATGCGAAGGAGCGGCGCCTCTCCGCGTAGCCGGAGGTCGTAGTCGTGGCAGAATGATGTCGATGCCGCCCGTTGTCGGGCGGCGACGTCGCCACTCGGACCGTTGCCCACGCCACATCATGGATCTCAAGGTACTTCGTTCTTTCGTCGAAATCGCCCGGGAACAGAGCTTCACCGCCGCCGCGGAGAAGCTCTCCGTCACGCAGCCGACGCTCTCGCGTCAGATTGCAGACCTCGAAGAAGAACTCGGACAGAAACTTTTCGAGCGCACCACGCGCAGCCTCGAACTCACGGAAAAAGGGCACTTCCTTTTCCGCCGCGCACAGGACATCCTCGCTCTCGTCGACAGAACGAAGCTTGAGGCAATGACGACGGAGGGACTTGCGGGCGACATCCGGATTTCCGCCGCCGAAACGCCTGCCGTCGGGATCGTCGCCGAAGCCGTACAGCGCTTTCAGGAAAAGTACCCGCGCGTTCGCTGCCATTTTGTGAGCGCCGACGCGCTTACCGCGGCCGAACACCTTCGGTCGGGACTCTCGCAGTTCGGCGTCTTCAACATGCCCTGCCGGCTCGACGGATTCGAATACATCCGTCTGCCGCGGGAAAACCGCTGGGGCGTGCTCACCCGCCGCGACGGAATCCTCGCGGGGAAAACCTTCGTCACACCCGAGGACTTGAAGCGCCTGCCGCTCTACGTTTCGAAGCAGCGCGGCGTGGAAAACCGCATCGGCGGCTGGCTCAACTACTCCTTCTCGAAGCTTCGCGTCGTCGGCACCTACAACCTTCTCTACAACGCGTCGCTCGTCGTGCGCGCGGGCGGAAACGCCCTCTGTCTCGACGGCATCGTGCCGCCCGACGACGACATCGTCTTCCTTCCCTTCCAGCCGGCCTTTCTCACCGACGTCGTGCTTGCCTGGTCGTCCGCAAGTCAGAAGCAGACGATCACGGAGGAATTTCTCAAGACGTTGCGCAGTCTCTATCCGCCGCAGGAAGGAACGAAGGAAGACGGCGCCGAGGCCGAAGAAGAAACCGCTCCGTAACCATCATACGAAGCGGTTTCCCGAAGATTGAACGAAAGAGCGTCCTCACCAAGCGTAGGCCTCGGGGGCTTCGCCGCCCGGGCCCGGGAAGATGCGGTCGAGCTCTTCGAGCATTTCCTGCGGAAGCGTGAGATCCAGAGCCTTCATCGAGCCTTCGAGGTGCGCGAGCGTTCTCGGACCCACGATCGGCGCCGTGACGACGGGGTTCGCCAAAACCCAGGCGAGCGCCACGTCGACCGGGTTCATGCCGTAGCGTTCGCAAAGCGCTTCGTAGGCCGCCACGCGTTCCGCAAATTTCGGATCGCGGATCGGAAGCGAGGGCTTCGCGCGGCGGCCTTTTCCGTCACCCGCCTGCGAGTGTCCCGCAAGGAGGCCTCCGTCCAAGGGGCTGTACGTGAGAAGTCCCATGCCGTGATGACGACAGGACGGAATGACTTCGAGTTCGAGCTGACGGCAGGCAAGGTTGTAGCGGCTCTGCTCGCTCACAAGTCCAACGAGTCCGCGCAGACGCGCCTCGCCCTGCATCGCGGCGATACCCCAACCCGGGAAGTTGCAGCTTCCGACGTAGAGAACCTTGCCCTGCTGGATGAGCACGTCCATCGCCTGCCAGATTTCGTCGAACGGCGTCTCGCGGTCGAAATGGTGCATCTGATAGAGGTCGATGTGATCCGTCTTGAGTCGCCGAAGGCTCGCCTCGCAGGCTTCACGGATGTGATAGGCCGAAAGGCGTCGGCCGTTGGGACCGTTCACCATCGGTTGATAGAGCTTCGTCGCGAGGACGATTTCGTTTCGTTTTCCGCTCTTTTGGAGCCAGTCGCCCACGATTTCCTCGGAAATGCCGTAGCCGAGCGGAATGTCGGGGCGTTGCGGACCGCCGTAGACGTCCGCCGTGTCGATGAATTGGATGCCCAGATCATAGGCGCGGTCCATGATCTCGAAGCTCGCGGCCTTGTCGGCGAGATGGCCGAAGTTCATGGTTCCCAAGCACAGGCGACTCACGATCAGGCCGGTTCTGCCCAAATGTCGATACTGCATGATTCCTCCCGTGGATGATTGGCAGGCCCTGTAGGGCACAGCCTTCTCTCAGTTGTCCCGCCTACGGTAGCGCGGGGAAAGGGACCTGTCCAATTCGCCAACTTCATGCGCATTCATTCGGAAAAGGCATCGGCGCACGGTCGTTCCCGATCCGAGCATGGCGAAACGCCGTCCTCTTCCCCTCTCCCCAGGCAACCGTCTTGACCCCGGATTTCCCTTGCGACAGTGACTAATGCGTCGAGACCACCCGTTACTTTACCACCGGTAAGCTTATCGACGGTAAGGTTATTTCGGAAATCTCCCGCAATTTTTGCTTTCCGACCCCCACTTTCCCGAAATTTGAGGCAAAATTGCGCTCTTCGGGTTTTCACCGTGATACCCCCGATCAAACCAACGAAAAATCAAAAAAAAGAATCCCCTCATGCCTCTGCACATCCTTGTTCTGGCACTCGGCACGCTTGCGCTCGGCATCGCCGAATTTTCGATGATGTCGATCCTGAACGCCGTCGCCGCCGACCTTCAGGTCTCCATTCCGGAAGCCGGCCACTTCATCGCCGCCTACGCCACAGGCGTCTGCGCGGGCGTGATGCTCATGGTCGTCTTCGCGAGAAACCTGCCGCTCAAACGCCTCCTTCTCATCATCGTGAGCCTCATCGTCGTCGGGAACGCCCTGACGGTCTTTGCCGACGGCTACGCCGTGATGGTGGCTTCCCGATTCCTCTCGGGCCTCCCTCACGGCGCCTACTTCGGCGTGGGCTCGATCATCGCGAGCGAACTCGCGCAACCGGGCAAGGCTTCGCGCGACGTCACGCTCATGGTGCTCGGGATGACGATCGCCAACCTCGTGGGCGTGCCGCTCGGAAGCTTTCTCTCCTGGGCCGTCTCCTGGCGGCTCGTCTTCGGGATCACGGCCGTGACGGGCGTGATCGTCTTCCTTTCCGTCCTGCGTTTCGTACCGGCCATGCCGGCTCTTCCCAACGCGGGATTCCGCGCGCAGTTTCGCTTTCTCACGCACCTTCGCCCGTGGCTCGTCATGGCGGCGATCTTCTTCGGAAACGGCGGATTCTTTGCGTACTTGAGCTACGTGAACCCCACGATGGAGGAAGTGACGGGCGTTGCGCCTTCGTCCATGAGCCTCGTCATGGCGGTCGTGGGCGCGGGCATGGTCGCGGGGAATCTCCTCTGCGCGAAGCTCGTCGGACGCTTTACCGATCCGGCGCTCGCTTGCATGGGCCAGGGCGTTCTCTTCGTCGCGCTCGTCACCGTCTTCTTCGGCGCGGCGCACCCCTTCATCGCGATTCCCGCGACCGTCGTGGCGGCGGGGTGCTGTTTCTTCATCTCGGGTCCGGAACAGATCATGATGCTGCAGGGCGCCAAAGAGGGGCGGCTTTTGGGGGCGGCCCTTGCACAGACGTCGTTCAACGCGGGCAATGCCCTCGGCGCCTGGGTCGGCGGCCTTCCGATCGACGCGGGAAAATCCCCCGAGTGGAGCGCCCTGCCCGGCTTTTCGCTTGCCTTCACGGGCTTTCTGATCCTCTACCTTCTCTGGTGGATCCATCGGGAAAAGCACCGTCGAAACTGAGAGCGCGACACCGATCGAAAGCAATCAAATTTTCGGTCGCGCCTGATACGAAAAAGTCCGGCCACCCCGAGGGCGCCGGACTTTTTCGTCTCGCTTGACCGCTCCGCGGACGGAGCGGCCGAATCGATCACTTGGTTTCGAGCATCACGTTGATGATTTCGCGGTCGGTCCCGACCATGCCGCGGCTCGCGATGCGGCCGACGGCCGCCACCGTGGCGTCGACGTCGCTCTTGACGATCCCGTCGCCGCCCTTGAAGGCGCGGTCGTTCTTGACCATGTCGATTGCAAGGAGGGCCCCTTCGACGCTCATGGCGATCTTCGAAGCGCAGGACGACTTCGCGCCGTCACAGATGAGGCCCGACGTGATGGCGAGCGCGTTCGAGATGACGCGTTCGATGTCTTCGGTCGAGAAGCCCAGAAGATAGGCGATCCCGGCGCCGCTGCCCGCCCCGGCGCTCACGGCGCCGCAGTAGGCGGAAAGTTTGCCGATGCCTTGCTTCAGGCACACCGTCACGAGGTCGGAAAGAAGAAGCGCGCGAAGGAGTTCCTCTTCCGACTTCTTGAGGTGCTCGGCGTAGATCAGAACCGGCATGCTCGCCGTGATCCCCTGATTGCCCGAACCCGACACGATCACGACGGGGAGTTCGCACCCGTTCATGCGGGCGTCCGAGGCGGCCGCCGCAAAGGCGCGGGCGCGCACGGCGGGATCTTCGGGATCGCGGGCCATGAGAATGCGGCCGATCGTGGCGCCCCATTCGCCTGAAAGCCCCTGCTCGGCGATGGCGCGGTTGCAGGCGAGCTGACGCTCCAGGAGCGGACGCACATGGTCAAGCGGCATCACGCGGGCGGCCTCGATGAGTTCGGCGACGTGCCAGCTTTCGACGGGGTGTTCCTCTTCGGGACGGTCCCCTTCCTCCCAGACGACCTTGCCGTCCTCTTCGATGCGGGTGACGTTCGTGTGCGACGTGCGGATCACGGTCGACACGCTGTGACCGTTCAAGTGCCCCGTCACGCGGATGAAGAAGACGTCGGGTTCGTTCGACTGACGCACTTCGACGGGCGTCGTCTGAACAAGTTCGCGGATGCGGTCGCGCTCTTCGGGCGTGATCGCGGCGAGCACTTCGAGGGCCGCTTCGGGCTTCGCGGCGACGAAGCCGGCGACGGCCGCGGCTTCCAGGCCCGTCAGGCCGCCCGTGTTCGGGACGACCACGCTCTTGACGTTCTTCACGATGTTGCGCGAGACGTCGAGCTCGATGCGTTCGGGATAGCCACCGAGGCGCTTGGCGCAGATCGCGGCCGCATAGGCGAGCGCGATGGGTTCGGTGCAGCCCATGGCGGGAAGAAGTTCGGCGGCGAGCGCCGCTTCGTAAACGGAGTACGGAATCATCGGTTGGCCCTCAGGAAGATTCTGTAGAAAGTGCCTGCATTGTACAGAGTCGACACAGAAAAAGCGGAAACCGAATGTATATCGGCATTTATCCGTACAATTCTTTTCCTGCAACGTCGTTTTCCCTTCCTGCACGGTCCTTTCCGCGCCCTGCACGGGATCGGTACGGACCCGCTCTGTTTTCTTTATTCCTTGGGCTTCCCGACTCGGAATAACCGTTCCCAATTTCCGGCCGTCGCCGATCAAACGCAGCGCATTTCTTTGCGCGAAAACGGGGGCGTTCGTTTTCTTCCTTTCGAATATCCGAAGAAAGCGGACCGAAACAGAAGCCGTACCGAAGGCTTCGCGGGTTTTCCTCGCCCTCCCGTGCGTTTTTCTGCGTCCCGCAAACCTGCTACAATTCCCGCATTTTCAGGCCTTCCCGGAGACATCCCATGGATGACGACACCCTCTTTCGCGAAATTCACCAGCACATCCTGACGCAAGCGAAGGAAGGGCGACGCATCGACACGGAAAACGAACTCGCCGAACGCTTCGGCGTTACGCGCTACAAGGTGCGAAAGGCCCTCTCGGTGCTGAGCCAGATGGGCGTCGTCGACCGCGCTCCGAAGCGCGGCATGACCGTCAACACGCTCGGGCCCAAGAATCTCTCCGCGCAGATCCAGGTGCAGATGGACATCGCGAACTTCGACATCCGCGAGTTCATCGAAGCGCGTCTCCTGATTGAAGTGCACATCATCCCGTTGGCGATCCGCCGCATGACGCCCGCGCTTCTCGGCAAGCTCGACGAAGCGATCTGCCACATCGAGTACTACGCCGGCAACGCCAAGGAAGCGGACCGCTGGGACCGCGAATTCCACCTGCTTCTTCTCGAAGCCTGCGGCAACCGCGTGCTGCAGGTCTTCTCGGCGGCGCTCGTCACCTACTTCGAAAAGACCTCTTCGGCTCTGCCGAAGAACAATCCCCAGTTCTTCCTCAACATCGCCCGTACGGAACGCGCGCTTTTGAACGCCATCCGACGAGGCGACGAAGAACTCGCCAAGCGTCTTCTTCGTGACCACCTGAGCGAACAGGTGGATCTGCTTACGCCCTGATTCCGGCGCGAAACTTCCCAAAAAAAATCCATAAAAAGGAGGAAACATGTCGTTTTCCGTCTCGCCCGACGACAACGTTGCGTCGGACCGCCCCGTGCTCGTGAGTCTTCTGCCCTCGCGCGCCATGCCGGGGATTCTGCGCGAAGGTCTCGAACAGTGCGGGCGTCTCTACTTCTGGCCCGAAATGCGCTACGAAGAACAGGAACGCATCGGCACGCTCGCGTCCGTCCTCATCGGGACGGCGAGTTCGCGCGTCACGGCGGAGGTCCTCCGACGCTTTCCCGCCTGTCGCATGATCGCGAGCTTCGGCGTGGGCTACGACGGCTACGACATGGCCGCGCTCAAGCGCCGCGGCATCGTTCTCACGAACACCCCGAACGTCCTTTCGGACGACGTCGCGGACCTCGCGTTCGCGATGATCCTCAGCCTCTCGCGCGGTCTTCCCCGCGCGGACGCGTGGCTTCGCGAAGGGCGCTGGCCCGACGGGGGCTTCCCACTGCAGACGCGCGTCTCGGGAAAGCGTCTCGGAATCTTCGGGCTCGGCCGCATCGGAAGCGAAATCGCCCGCCGCGGCGAAGCCTTCCACATGCAGATCGGCTACACGGACCTCACGGGAAAGAACACCAAGAGGCAGCGCTTCCCGACCTTGAAGGAACTCGCCGTCTGGAGCGACTATCTCGTCGTGATCGTCCCGGCGACCGAAGCGACGCACCACGTGGTCGACGCCGAAATCCTCATGGCGCTCGGCACGAAGGGCTACCTCATCAACGTCGCCCGCGGCTCGGTCGTGAACACCAAGGCGCTGATCGACGCCCTCAAAACGCGCACCATCGCGGGCGCGGGGCTCGACGTCTTTGAAAACGAACCCTACGTCGAGGCGGAATTGAAGGCCCTCCCCAACACGATCCTCACGCCCCACATCGGGACGGCGACGCTCGAGACGCGCCGCATGATGGCGGACCTGGTCGTGCGCAACGTCCACGCCTTCGTGAACGGCAACAAGCCGATCACGCCGGTCGCGAACTGACGCGAAAGGACCGGATCATGCCGATCATCCTCACCGAAACGCCCGGAAAGGGCGACGAAGTCGTCTTCACGCTTCGGGCGCCCAAGGAAGAGGCTGCGGCGCTTCGCCGCATCCTCACGGGGCTCGAGTCCTTTTCGCACCTCGGCAAACCCCTGCCGAAGCGCGAGGGCGAGCCTTTCGAGCGCCTTCGGCAATACCGGCTCCTTCGCAATCTCACGCAGAAGGACGTCGCCGACGCCGTGGGGACCACGCAGTCCCATCTCTCGAAATACGAGGCGGGTCTCCGGAAGATCCCGACCGAAACGGCGGAACGTCTCGCACACTTCTTTCAGTGCGACGTCACGGAATTTCTCGAATAGGCCTCAAAGTCCCGCCTTGCGGCGCTCGCGCAGCACCACGACCCAGCAGAGCACCGTAAGCACCCCCGAAAAGAGCATCACGCCCGCATAGCGCGCGGCGTCTCCCAAAACGATCGGCACCCAGAGCGCCGCGGCGAGCGCAAAGCTCGAGGTGTGGAAGAACTGCTGCACGGAGGCGGCCATTCCGCGGTTTTTCGGGAAGTAGTCGAGATTGAGCGTCGCCATGACGGGACGCGACCAGCTCATCGCCGTCTGATAAAGACACGGCGCCGCGATGACGAGGGGCCACACGGGCTCGGTTTCGAGCGCGATCCCGACGCCCAACACCCCCGCCGCGATCAGGACGGCAAGGCCCGAAGCGAGCGTTCTGCGCCACCCGATGCGTCCGACGAGACGGCCCGTCAGAAAGCTTCCCGCCATGGAAAAGGCGATGAAGGGAAGCGTCAGATACCCGAAGTCCTCGACCCCCAGCTTCATGATGTGCATGACAAAGTCGGCGCCGCCCGCCGTGTAGACGATTCCTCCCATGAAGCAAAAGCCGTGCCCCATCACGCCGAAGAGAAAGGCGCGGTGCCGCAAAAGCATTCCGTAAGTCCGGATCGACTCTCCGAGACCAAAGGGACGTCTGGCGGCCTTGGGAAGCGATTCCTTCAGAACCGTGAGGCCGAGCACGGCGATCGAGAGATTGAGGAGCGCGAGCGTCCAGAAGACCGCGCGCCATCCCCAGCGCACCGTCACGGCGCCCCCGACGATCGGCGCGAAGGCGGGGGCGAGCGCAAAGAGAAGCGTCATGAGGGCGAGCATCTTCGTGGCGGCGACCCCGGACCAGCGGTCGCGCACGATCGCCATCGAAACGACGGGCCCGACCGAGGCGCAGAAGCCCTGCACCACGCGCCAGAAAAGAAGCCATCCGAAGTGATCCGTCGCCGAAGCGGCAAGCGCCGCCAGGCAAAAACCGAGCGCCCCGCCCACCACGACCGGACGGCGCCCCAAGGCGTCCGAGAGCGTCCCCACAAAGAGCGATCCGACGGCAAAGGCGACGAGATAGACCGAAAGCGACTGCGAAATCACGTCGGACGACACCCCGAAGGCTTCGGTCATCGCGGGAAAGGCCGGGATGTAAGTGTTCGCGGCGAAGGGGCCCATCATCTGTATGAGCGATAAAAGGAGCGCGTCGGCGAGCGTCGGTTTTCGGTCTCTTTCTTCTCTTTCGGGCATTTTGAGGGTCGCTCGCACTACAATTCTTGGGATTCCTTTCATTCTAATTCCAAAATTACACCTGCCATGACGAGCCAGTATCGAGGACGATTCGCCCCCTCCCCCACCGGACGACTGCACCGGGGAAGTCTCGTGGCGGCGATGGGAAGCTGGCTCGACGCCCGCGCCCACGACGGCGTCTGGCTCGTGCGCATCGAAGACGTGGATCCGCCGCGCGACATTCCGGGCGCGGCCGAAGACATCCTGCGTGTTCTTGCGCGCCTTGAACTCACGTCCGACGAACCGGTGGTGTGGCAGAGCACCCGGGACGCCGCCTACGAAAAGGCGCTCGATACGCTGCGCGAAAAGGGACTTCTCTACGGTTGCGCCTGCACGCGAAAGGAAATTCTCGCGCGCGACGCGGAGCTGGGACTCCCTCCGGGCGTCTATCCGGGCACCTGCCGAAACGGCACGGGGGGACGCCCCGCCCGGGCGCTTCGCTTTCATCTTCCCGACACCACGCTCGGCTTCACGGACCGGCTCTGCGGATATTTCGAGCAGAACCTTCCGCGCGAGGCGGGCGACGTCGTCATGAAACGAGCCGACGGGCTCTGGGCCTATCAGCTCGCCTGCATCGTCGACGACGTCGCCTCGGGCGTGACCGACGTCGTGCGCGGCGCGGACCTTCTCGACAACACCCCGCGGCAGATCGCGCTCATCGAGGCTCTCGACGCCCCCGTGCCGCGCTACCTGCACCTTCCGCTCGTTTTGAACGACCGGAAGGAAAAGCTCTCGAAGCAGCAGGGCGCCGTGCCGCTCGACGAGACGAACCTTCTGGGCGAGCTGGAATTCGCCTGGACGCATCTCGGCTTTGCGCCCCTGGGCGCCGATTCGATTTCCGCCTTCTGGCGCGCTGCGGTGCCGCTCTGGCGCGAACGCTTCGCAAAGGAGGCCGATCATGGTTAAGGCGTCCTTTTGGATGCTCGTCGGGATCTTTCTCTTCACCCTCACGGCGGCGCTCGCAAAGGTCATGGCCTCGGAGGGCTTCGGCATTTGGGAAATCGTCTTCTGGCGCTCGATCGTAGGGTGCCTTTTCTGCGCCGCGGTGATGCGAAAAAAAGGAATTTCTCCCGCCACGCGCTTTCCGGTGCGCTACGTCGTGCGCTGCACGGTGGGAACCGTGAGCATCGCTCTGAGCGTCTACACCCTCACCGTCATGCCGATCGCAACCGCGCAGACCCTCACCAACACGGGGCCGCTCTGGTTCTGCGTTTTTCTCGCGATAGCGGCCCTCTTTACCGCCTATCGGTTCGACAAGGTCGTTTTGCTCGCCGTACTCGCGGGCTTCGGCGGCGTTCTCCTCATCCTGCGCCCCGACGTGTCGCAGGGCATCACGACGACGGCCGCCGTGGCGGGCGTTCTCTCGGGCTTCACTTCGGGCGGGGCCGACTTCATGATCCGGCATCTCACGCACAAAGGGGAGCCGGGCGAACGGATCGTCTTCTACATCATGCTCGCGGGCAGTGTCACGGGTTTTCTCCTCGCCTTCGGCGACGGATGGCACGACGTTACGCCCTTCTCGATTCTGCTTCTTTTCGGCGTAGGATTCTCCGCCACGTTCGCGCAGATCGCCACGACCTACGCCTGGGCGAAGGGCCACGCGCTCGTCAACGCCGTCTTCAGCTTCTCGGGGATTCCCTTTGCGCTTCTTTTCGGCGTCGCGCTCTTCGGCGAAACGATCGACCTCGTCGCGCTCCTCGGCATGGCGGTGGTCGCGCTCGCGGGGATTTTCGCGACGCTGCGGCGCCTCAAGGCGGAACAAAAGGCTGCGCGACTTGGAGATGCTTCATGAATGAAACGCTCTCTCACTACGAACGAAACGCCGCCCGCGAAGCGGGCCGCTACGAATCCATCTCCGCGCTTACGATCGAGACGGTGCTCGAGCGGTGGATTCCTCGCGGCACCCGGGTCCTCGAATTGGGCTGCGGGTCGGGGCGCGACGCACGCCGCATGGCGGCTCGCGGCGTGCGCGTCACGGCGACCGACGGCTCGGAAGAAATGCTCCGCATCGCGCGAAACCTTGCGAAAGACATCGAAGGCATTCGCTTTCAGAAGCTCCCCCTCCCTCCGCGCACGCCCGAGGGCGATGTCCTGCGAACCCGCGAGAAAGCACTCGCCGCGCTCGGCGCATCGGCGCCCTTTGACGCGCTCGTCGCGATCGGCGTTCTTCAGCACTTGGACGACGCCGGGCTCTTTGACGCGGCCCTCTTCATCGACGCCGTGTTGAGCGACGCAGGCACGATCGTTCTCTCCATTCCGGAAAACCATGCGACGGCGACGGCCGAGGATCCGCGCTTTTACGCAAACCGCCCGGCCGCGGAATACGCGTCGCTTCTCTCGCGCTTCGGCTTTGAAGAGACCTACAACGAACGCCGGGAATCGACGGGAGCGCCCGGAAAGGAATGCACCTGGGTCACGCTCGTTTTCGTGCGCCGCAGCGAACGTCTGCGTGCGGTTTCGCGCCTGCGAGGGATTCTCGAAGACGAATCGAAGACCGCCACCTACAAGTTCGCGCTCCTTCGCGCCGTTGCGGACGTGAACATCGAGGCGCCGGGCCGCGCCCGCTTTCTCGCGAGAAACGAGTGGCAGCCGACTCCGGAGAGCGAGGTCGACTGGGTGGCGATTCCCTTTTCCCTCATCGTCGAGCGTTGGATCGACTACTTCTGGGCGCTCACGACCGGCCCGGGCCCCGCGCCGCGGCAGATTCAGGGGACTAGTATAACGTTCGCGATATAACGCTATTAAATAAAGCAAATGTGCTATAATGA
>OGIO01000471.1_pt1 | contig 50001 bp, 56 predicted proteins | sample 1571841 | NCBI WGS metagenome assembly OGIO01 (sample SAMEA2582111, study PRJEB24529) | metagenome | biome: Human gut stool | place: China | collected 2011
AAATACATAATATTAAAAGTAATCGAATAATTTAGTGGTTATCAAGAATTATATCCCTTATATTGTAGGATATATTTATAAAATCTTTCTGTATAGAAAGATAAATTTCTTATTAATTATATATATATTAATAAGTTTAACTTAATGAAAAATATAATAAAAATTCTCAATTAATAGAAAAGGATATAAAATTAAATTCTTTTGATATTGAGGAAGGTGTTCCTATGATGGACACATCTGGAGAAAATATTTTTGATGGTGGTGAAGATAGCCAATCAAGTCAAAATATTGAAGTAATCAAAGAAGGGCAATCGAAAAAAACTATTATTGTTGGAGCTCATTATGATAGTGCAGGAACACATGGCGTAGATGATAACGGCTCAGGTGTAGCTGTTGCATTAGAAAGTGCATTGCGAATGATAGATGTCGAAACACCATATACGATTAAATATGTATTTTTTGGTGCAGAAGAGACAGGAATGCATGGTTCAAAAGAATATGTTAATTCTCTTACAAAGAAAGAAAAAGACAATATTGTGCTAATGATAAATATAGATAGTATTCTTGCAGGAGATAATCTTTATTTGTATGGAGGACGCATAAATGATAAAGGTGTTGTTAAAGATGTAGAAGCTGTAAATAAGGCATTTGAAATTGCAAAAAAGGCAAATTTACCAATGCAATTAACACCAAAAGGAAATGTTGATTATCCATATCCAACAGGGCAAAAGAGAAGTGACCATGCTCCATTTAGTGATATAGGAATTCCTTATATTTATTTTGAAGCAAATAATTGGCTCAATGGTTTACCAGTAGAAACAGAAAATCATGGATTGATTATGCATTCCGATAAGGATGATTTGTCTTTTATAGAAAACGAATATGGAAACCGTGCAAAAGATACAATGGCTAATTATTCTCACTTACTTCATTTAGTATTACAAGAAAACAATTGGGAATAAAAAAGGAAGAGAATTACAGCTTGTAGCATTCAAAATTTAATATGAAATGTGAGATAGAGCGTATGGAAATAATCTATACGTTCTATTTTTTTGCCTTTTTTGAAAAAGTGATTAAAAAACTATTGACATTTTGTTACTGGTAGAAGCAGATGGTTATAAAAAGCTTTTGGTAACTATGAGTGCAAAAACAGATAGCTGCGAAAATTTATTATGAGCTAATAGCAAAATTTGATATTTTGTGATATTGAGGGTATGGGGAATCGTAATCTCCATTAAGTACGTCAGAGAATTATAATCCAGAAATGGGATTTTGAGTTACTCTAGGCGATACTTGCTTTAGAAAATGATTAGCCATAATGAGTTGGGACGTGGGAGGAGGAAGTGTAAAAAAAAGAGAGAGCCATAAGTAACTCTCTCTGTGATAAAATCAAAAAGTTATAGTATCAGTGGTTCGGTAAGATTACAAAAATCCTTAACAGGAATATTTTCTTTAAGTGGTAAAGCTGTCTCTAAAAAGGTTTCGTCTGCAAATCTTTCGAGTTCAGAATCAAAATGTATAATTGAAGCATTTGTATTTAATTGATATGGCGGAATTGTAACAAAATAATCATAATCTTCGTAAGAAGGAGTGGCGCAAGAAACTTTGATTTTTCCGCCCAATTTCAATTTTGCAAATTCTCCATAAATGGCAGTTAAGGCTTTTTTTCTTTCTTCATCAGAAGTAATTCTATCTACATATCTAATATACCAATAATCTATATTTCCCTCTTTTAATTCAATTAAATAATCGTATGATCTGGGTGTTCCGGATTTTATTGTCCATTCAACTTTATGCAGACTTGTCATCATGGAAAGTCCACGCATTAAGGTAGAAAAAAATTTTTCATGCACCTGAACAGTAGAGAGATCCAGAGAAAATCCATTGTCTGCAATTATCTTTTTCCGTTCCCGTATTTTCTTAGAAGAATATCCCGTTGCATCATATAATTCTTGGATAAGTTCTGGATCATCAATGGCTTTTGCAATTTTATCAATAGTGCTTTTATATGGTCTTCCAGATCGGGCACCGTTGAGCATTCGTGAAATGGTTGCATTATTTAAGCCTGTTTGTTCAGATAATTCTTTTTGTGTTTTTTTCTGTAAAATGATTTGAAGTATATTGATGAATCTTTCCTGATCGTAAACGCTGTCAGGATTTATTAGTGTGCCTGAATTTGATATAAATTCGTTCATTCAAATCTCCTCTTGACTTCTTTGACTTTGTATAAATTGACTTCTTGTATTTTATCTTATCAATTATATCCCTAAAAATCAATTTAAAACATAAAGAAATCAAAAAATGCTTTATTGATATTCCTTTAAAAGTCAAAGAAGTCAAAAACGTAATTGACATTTTGACATCTTTGTGTATAATGTAAATCAAGAAGTCAAAGAAGTCAAACAAATCGAAAAGAAAGGAAGGAGGGCTGTGGATTGAAATATAGGGTTGTTTCGGTTTTGAAAGATAATAGACCACGTTTTTTGATTATTTCTGATATTGAAGAAATTGAAATCCTTCCATCAAAGTATTTGAAGCATCTGGATCAGATTAATGCTTCTCCGAATACTGTAAAATCCGCAGCCTTCGCACTTTCATATTATTACAATTATCTGCAGGAGCAAACGATAGGATTGGATGAGATTACATTGCTATCCTATTCAGAGCAGAATAAACATTTTATTGATTTCTTGTATTGGGTTAAGAGTGGAAAGCATACTGAGCATAATACACAGACGAGCAATAAGACCTGCAATATGTATCTTGGTGCAGTCTTCAGATACTACCAGTTTTTGGCACTGGAAGATGTTTTGCCAATGCTTAAAGTCTTACGAGTAAAAAAAGTATCATATTTTGACAGTATGGGAGTAAATCATCAAAATGCAGTGAATTCGTTTAAAGGTTTCTTCAAAGAAGAAGAACCTAATCTGGAAGAAATAACATCTGAAGAAATACAGGAGCTGATAAATGCCTGTACGAATGATAGAGATCGATTGCTGATAGCAATGATGGCAGAAACCGGTCTTAGATTAGGGGAAATTCTGGGAATCCATTATACCGAAGATATTGATTTTGAAAGAAGGACGGTTCGGGTAAGGTATCGTGAATCCAATACCAACTTGGCAAGAGCAAAAAATGCAGAATATAGAATGGCTTTGTTAAGTAATACAACTTTTGAGTTCTTGGTTAAGTACATTTCTGATAATCGAAAAAGTCTGATGAACTCGGAGTATCTATTTACAAAATTGACTGGAAAAAACAAAGGAGAGCCATTAGATGCGGATTCTGTGTATAGCATGTTGAAAAGACTATCCAAAAAAACGGATATCAATTCCCATCCGCATCAGCTCCGACACTATTTTGCGGAGGAAAGAAGAAAAGAAGGATGGGATTTGAATGACATTCGTTTTGCCCTGGGGCATAAGAAAGTTGAAACTACCATTAAATACTTGGGTGAAAATAATGAACGATTGATAGAAGCGACAGATCAATACTACTCAAATAATGAAGATTTATACCAAATTGCAGATTTTCTGTAAAAGGAAGGAGGGATTACCTTGGCAGTATTAAAAATTGTTCCGAAGTTATATCAGGAAAAAATATCTGAGAAATTAAAGGAAGAAATATCTTTAGTTACGACTGGAGAAGCAAAATACTATAACCGGTTATACAAATTTTTTCAGTATACAGATATACAGTGTACTGCAGATATTAACTATGAAACGAGAAAAATGTATATGGATTCTCTTGGAAAAGAGGATATTTCAGAAAAATATAAAGCGGAATTACTGAGCTTATTTGATCGTTTAAAAATAGAAAACATGCCGGATGTTTATTCACAAGGAAAGCCCTTCTCTGTAGAACAGGAGTTTTTTAAGCAAGACAAATTGTTTTTGCTGTATGTCCCCAATAAGAAGAAAGCACAATCTTTCCGTCAGGTGGTTGATAAGAATGATTTGTTATGGGACTTAACGAGGATACATTCATCACAGTTGGTGCGACAGACAAAAATATTGCTGTGTGAAATTCTGAATATGGATAAGGTACAAAGACATCGAAGATATTTTTTAGAACCATTAAAAGCACTTATACGGTTTTGCGATAAGTACGGAATAGATGATATTGAAGAAATGGAACAGGCAGATGAAAACAGATTTTATCTGTATTTAAACAAGGAGTCGGAAATTATAAAAAAACAGGCTTCTAAGATTGTTGAGTTTGCGAGAAGAACGTTATTTCTAACAGATTCAGAGACAAATTGGCGAGCGTGTATCTGGTATATGGATAGGTTTCAGTTTGATAAATCGAGAATCAATGCCAGTTCACCTGTTAAAAGCCTTTCATTTATTAATATTTACGAAAAAGAAAATCGTTGGTATTTACAATTATACGCAAAATATTTGGTCGGGATATCTGATCTGTCTTTATCAAATATCCGAAATACAATAAGTTTTATTTCACAATTTTTAAAATATCTGGATGGACAGAGTAAGAAAGTAACTGAACTGGAGATGCAAGATATAGCAGATTATGTGTCTGTTTTGGATGAGTCCGATATTAAGTATTCCACTTTTAACCGATATATCACACATATGCATACATTTCTACAGTTTTTGAAAATGAAAAATATTGAAGTGTTGAAGTTTTATCCGGAACGATTTTTAAAAAAAGGTTTTCCAGAACACAACGAAAGAAGTGTTCCAGAAAAAACAATTGCTCATCTGATTAAGGAGTTGCCGGCATTCCCAGAGCATTTACAGTTGATGTATTTGATTTTGTTTTGCACAGGAATTAGGAAAAGCGAGGTTTGTACAATAAAATCGGGAGCCTTTTATTCACAAGGCAATGAGAATTGGATGCGCATATATCAAAGCAAAATGCGGAGGGAAAAAGTCATTCCTGTTCCCAGTTTATTGGTTGGACTGGTGAACGATTATGAAAAAAAGTACGGAATAAAAAATGGGGAGTATTTATTCAAAAATAAAAAGGGTGGTGCATTTAATGGACAGACATTTTCAAATCAGATGATTCGGGAGTGTAAGGCTCGTGGGATTGCCTGCGGAGATTATATCTTTAGAGCACACGATTACAGACATAACCTTGCAACTTCAATGTACGGAAATGGAGTTTCTATACAAGGGGTACGAGATTATCTGGGACATTCAAGTGAGAATATGACAAAACAGTACATTGATTTCATGCCGGAACGTATTGTATCGGCTGAAGATAAATATTTCTCTAAAAATCAGTCATTTAAATTGAAAGGAGCAGAAGATGATGAAAGGTAATATTAATTTGATTTCGTATGACTGTTATCAACAAGCTACAGAAAAACAGTTGGCTGGGCTGAAATGGAAGGAAAACAGGGTGTACTACATATCAGAGATTCGTAATGAAAAGATACAGGATGAGATTTATGGGTATATCGATGATAGATGTAGACGTTTGTCATTATCAACAGTAGTAAATGATATTTACAGATTTGATCTGTTGAAAGAATTTCTGAATGAGAAGTGTACAAGTTGTAGCAGCATTACTGATAAAAAATGGGAAGAACTGGAGAGAAGTTATAAAGCATTTTTATATAAAAAAGGATTGGCGCTGTACGTTAGAAGAAATAGACCGGATAGGCGGAATGTTGAGCAGCAAAGTAGCGCTCAGGTTTCTTTTCTGAAAATGTATTATGAGTATGTTGTGAAGTGTAAAACAGCAGATATTCCAGAAAATGAAAAAGATGTATGGGATATGAGAAAGTTGGATATTGTGCCAAGGAGTAATCCGATTCGTGGAAGATATAGATTAGATTTTCGTGAGATCAGGCAGAAAGAATTTAAAGAGATAATAAAGAAAATATTGTATAGCCACTGCCAGACAAAAGCAATGGGTAGTATAAAAGGTGAATTGCGTGGATTCCGTCGGTTTGCTAGTTTCATGTATGATCGATTCCCAGAAGTAAAGCACTTTACAGAAATTAGCAGGGATATGATAGAAGATTATCTGGTTTATATAAAAACGGATACCGGTCTTACATCAGTCAGTTACACGACAGAGCTGTCGGTTTTGGATAATCTGTTGGATGAAATAGGGCGTGAACTGGAAATAGAAAATATATGCAACCTTTTTCTGTCCAGTGATTGCAGAGCATATGACAACGCTTTACCAGAAGCGTATTCAGATGCAGAAATCAGAAGATTTAATTGTGCATTAACAAAATTAAAGCCCCAGTTAGGCAGATGTTTAATAATACATCAGATGCTCGGTACAAGAATAGAGGATACGTTGACTTTGCGAAGGGATTGCTTATCTGAGAAATCTGGGCATTATTTTATAACTATTCTCCAGCATAAAACAAGGAAATACAAAAGACCAGTCAGCGATCAGCTGGCAGAAGTGATTAGAAAAGCAATAGAAGTTTCAGAAAAGGACCATCCAGATTCAGAATATATTTTTCTGCAAGATAATGGAAAATTGTATACAGATTCAATGCTGAAATATCATGTAAATATCATGATTTATGAAAATGATATCAGGGATGATAATGGAAATTATTTTGAGTTTCGTACACATCGTTTTAGACATACTTTTGGAGTAAAACTTACAGAAATGAAATTAGATGATGACAGCATTGCAAGGCTGTTGGGGCATAAGGATACACGAACCATACCACATTATCGGCGGTTAAGAAACGAAGCATTAGCGGAGGATACAAAGGCTGTACGAGATGAAATGAATGAATTATTAGCACAATACAGGAGGGAAAAGGAAAATGCAGAAACACGATAAAATGGTAGCACTGGCAAAAGAAAAAAGTGCGGAAATGACGGAAACAGCAATAACAGCTATTGAAACAATGTATAGAAAAAATATAAAAATTTCAGTTGCTGAACTTACAAAACTAACAGGACTTTCCAGAGGTTTTTTCTATAATAATCCGAATGTGAAACAGGTCATGATGGAATTGAAGGAAAAACAACAGGGAATGATATTGCGAAATCCTAAAAGCGATGCCATTGCAAAAGCACAGGAAGCACGGATTAAGAGTTTAGAACAGAAATTATCCGATAGTGTTCCGAAAAACGAATATGAAAGTCTTCAGAAAAAATATGAAGAATTACAGGTGAAATATAGTCAAATGAAAAAGGGAACACTGTTGAAGATGTACGATCAATTATAGGAAGAAAAGGAGAATATTTTATGCAGAACGAAATTTATGATGAGAAAAATGGACTTACTTATATGTTATGTGGTGATTATTATTTGCCAGAATTGGCACTTACAGATATTGAACCAACTTATGGGAAATATGGGATGCTTCGTAAAAGCTATTTACAGGAACACAGAAAGGCAAAATATCAAATATTGTTGTTACAAGGAAAACTTGTCGAGCATTTGAATCAGATTGATGCAGAAGCAAGGGATAGGGAAGAACAATTAGTAAAACAGATGATGGAGAAACAAGGAATTACAGAGAAATTAAAAAGACAGGACAACATGGAATGGACTAGGAGGATGAATACCATTTGTCATGATGCAGAAGAGATGATTTTGACGGAAATGATATACACGAAAGGATAATGAACTGTATTGGATAGCAAGAATTTTGCAGCCCGGATAGCAAAAAAGTGGAAGTCCGGATAGCAAAAAAATGGAAGTCCGGATGGCAGGATTCTTGCTGTCCGGAAAGATAAAAAAGTGAGGGATTAAAAATGTTGGTTAAGTACATAATAAAAGTGTTTTTGTGTTTGATTCTTGTAGTAATGACATTGATTTGCTGGTTATTAAAAATTCCTATGATGTTGGGAAATATTTTTCTTTACTTTTTATCAATTATATTTATTCTGACAGGTGTTTTGAGCTATGGATTTGCATTGGAATCTGCAAGAGAATGTGGTCGAATGATAATAATTGGGATGGCATTTGGTGCAATACCAGACTTTGTCCCATTTTTGGGAAAAAGTTTAGAGACATTGGTTGACAAACTGTTGAGTATGACAAATGAATGAGAAAATCGATATGAAAGAGGGCTGTGAAAGGCTCTCTTTTCTTTTTGCAGCTGTGAAATGGCAAGATAATAACATTATATACATTGTATATTAAGTACAAATATTGTATTTCTGCATGATGGGAACATAAGGAGTCCATATAAAGGCACTGAACACAGGACATGATGGGAGTATCAGTACCTGTCATGCCAACAGTACGAAAGATACGGTCGCACGCATGGAGACCATGGTCTTGATGAACAGAGAACTTCCTTTACAGGCGATCCGCAGACAGATCGCCTCAGGGGTGGATATTATCGTTTATCTTGGACGTCTGCGGGATAAGAGCCGCAGAATACTGGAAATTACAGAAGTAACCGGTATGGAAGGGGAACAGGTGGAGTTAAATCCTCTGTTTCTCTTCCGGGAAACCGGGCAGATATCCGGCAGAGTCTGCGGGATACAGGAAAAGACAGGAGTAATGAAGCAGATTGAAAAATTTCAGCGTGCTGGGATCATATATCCTCGGGAAAACAGTGCTTCTTGACGGGCTGGAAGGCGGACTTCTTACGATTCTTTTGTCGTGGCTCTACTACGACAGTTTTCTTGCAATTCCTTTTTTAATCCCATTGATATGGTTTTGGCATAAGGAAAGAGAAAATGTGCGAAGAGAAAAAAGACAGGAGCTGTTTCGGAAAATGTTCCGGGAGTGGATCCTGTTACTGGCGTCATCTCTCACGGCGGGCTATTCAATGGAAAATGCATTGGTACAGTCCTATCAGGAATTGTGTCTGATGTTTCCGAAGGGAGGCATTATGCAGGAAGAACTGAAGATGATGCTGGCCAAAGCAGGGAATAATCAAAGACCAGAGATTCTATTTGATGAATTGGCGGAAAAATATCCTTATGAAGAAGTACAAAGCTTTGCGGAAGTGTTTAAGGCGGCACGAATCAGTGGAGGAAGTCTTCAGACAGTGATTCGTGGGACGGCAGCGCAGATGGCGGAGATCATGGATACCAGAAGGGAGATCCGTACATTGCTGGCCGCAAGAGTCTATGAGCAGAGGATCATGTCGGTGATGCCGGCGGCGGTGTTGCTGTACATCCGGCTTGGATCGGGAGAATTTCTGGAAGGGCTGTATCATAACATGACTGGTGTACTTGTCATGAGCGTCTGCCTGGGAATCTACGGGGCTGCTTACTTGATGGGAAAGAGGATGGTGCAGTTTGAAATATAAGACCAAAGTTGTGATGACGGGATGTGTGGGCATGGCGGTCAGCGTTCTGCTGCTGATCTGCAGTCTGTGGGAGCAGCAGCCTCTTACGGAGCTGTTCCGTCCTGGAAAAGGAGCAGACAGTGTGACAGAGCATCTGCAGGTGCAGATCGGAGAAGATAAGACGCCGATAGATGTAACAGTGGCAGCAGTGCCTTATGACCGGAAGGAAGAACAGACAAGGATCCGGGAGGCATCCAAGAATCTGGAAACAATCTTTCTGGGACAGAATACATCGCTTGATCATGTGACCATGGATCTTCATATGCCCACACAGATATGGGATTCTGAAGTGACAGTTCAATGGTATCTGGATTCCTGGAAGTATCTGGAACCGGACGGAACATTGAAAAATGAAGGACTTGAGGAACCGGTATGGATACAGGTACAGGCGCTCCTGAGCTTTGGGGAGGAGAATCTGACCTGGAACCGGACCATACAGATCTGTCCACCGGAAGTGCCGGATACAGCCATGATGGTTCGGATGCTTCAGTATCAGCTTCAGGAGTGTCAGGCCGGGTATGAGGAGACGGTTCAATTACCTGCCGAAGTATCAGAGCAGGCAGTTACCTGGTATCCACAGAGAGATACCCGCTGGCTGTGGACAACTCTTCTCACAGGAGCAGCCTTATGTGGATTATGGACAGGAAAGAAGCGGGAGGATGAACAGAGACAACAGAAATATGAGCGAAAGATGCAGCTTTCCTATCCTGATATTGTGAATCGCTTAAGTCTTTACATGGGAGCAGGGATCAGTATCCGTCACGCCTGGGAACGAATCATACGGGGGTATGAGAAGCAGAGGCAGATGACTGGTAACTCGGAGGATGCCTATGAGCAGATGAAGCTGGCATTGCGTCAGATGCAGAACGGTGTAGCAGAGACTGTGGCCTATGAGCAGTTTGGTATGGATTGTCGGTTATCTTCTTATCTGAAGCTTGGAACCTTGCTCAGCCAGAATCTGCGCCTTGGGACAGGCAATCTTGCTGAAATGCTGAAAGCAGAAGCAAAAGATGCCTTTGAGGACCGCAAAGCACTGGCACGGAAGGTCGGTGAAGAGTGTGAAAGCAGATTGTTGTTACCGATGCTTTTAATGTTGTTGAGCATTTTGATCATGATCATGTATCCGGCGGTGTCATCATTTGCCGGGTAAGACAGGAGGAATATTATGAAAGATTGGTTGAGAAATATCTTTAAAGATAAAAAAGGGATGGGAACAGTTGAAGTCATTCTTATTATTGTGGAAATATTTATCCCCTATTATCAGGTGTGTATAAGGTGTATAAAGTAAAAATATGTGGATAAATAGAACTGGATATACAAAGAAAGGTGGAAAGTGTGTATGGAGTTAGAAGAAATTGAAAAAGATGTTATGTTAATTAGATATTATAATGTGTTATTTTATTTATTTTTTGAGAAAGGTAGAGATGATTTAAAAATGCAATGTTTGGTAAATAGAATTGATAGGGGGGAACTCATAAGAATGAAACAAATAAAAGATTGGTGCCATTATCATCAAGTTCCATTTAGAACTAGATTTGTTTATAGAAAAGAATTCCCCATTAAAGCCAATTGTTGGAATTTGTATTCTTATATAAGATTTTTATTAGAGACTGTGATTAAAAAGGAGTTTTGAATATTAATGTATACTGTACTCTAATTCAGGTGACGGGTGATTTTTTTTGTGTTAGAATAAATGTGTTGAAAACTGTCATTTTCAAAGTAGGAGAAAGAGTATGGAATTATTATTAGTACATATTACAGATATACATATTGAAAACGATGCAGATTATAATATTTTAGATGAGAAAAGCGTATATATTGCAAATGCAATAAATAAACATATTATAGATGAAAAGAATACATTGTTAATTATTTGTATTACTGGCGATATTGCGTATTCAGGTAAGGAAGAACAGTATTTATCAGCATCAATAATTTTTTCTGATATTATAGAGAGTATAAGAAAGCGGTATGAAGAGTTATTTATACAAGTTGTAATAGTTCCAGGAAATCATGATTGCGATTTTGATAGAGAAGATAGTGTGATAAGAGAGTCTTTATTGCGAGATTCTAACTTAGATATGTTAAATAGTAGCATTATTAAAACTTGTAGTAAAGCTGAAGAAAATTATTTTAATTTTGTGAAAGATTGGGATCAAGAAATAGCACCATTAGTTAGTGCTAGTGATGAAAGTATATTTGCTATTAATGGATTAATTTATAAAGGTGTTTCTTTAAAATTTCATTGCTTGAATACTGCATGGTGTTCCAATAAAAATGAAAAGCCTAAAGAAATGAAAATAGCAATTCCTAAACTGGAAGATAAAACAGAAGAAGATATTGTTATAACTTTGATGCATCATGATGAATCATGGTTGAATTGGGAGAGTGCAGAAGAGTGGAAAAAATATTATAAGCATTATTCAGATATTGTGTTGGTGGGACATGACCATGTTTCTGAAATTATATTAAAGGACAATTATGGTGCAGCAACAAACTATTTTATAAAAGGAAATCAATTATATAATTCTCATAATCCAGAGCAAAGTGGTTTTAATATTCTCAAAATTGATTTGGAAAGTAATATTGAACGCTTTTTTTCATATCAATGGAATGGAAAATTGTATGAAAATATCTTAGATACTAAATCGAGAGAATTTAAAAGAAATCGATATATAAAGAATGGTGTTGAATTAAAATCGGATTTTTTGGAATACTTAGATGATAATGAAATAGATTTGGTAAACAAATCCAAAGGCATATTGAAATTATCAGATGTTTTTGTCTATCCTGTGTTGAAGGGTGAAGATATTAATAATAAAAAAAATAAGGTTTTATACAAAAATAAAGAAGATATTCTTCGTATTATTAAAAATAAGAAATATGTTATGATTTCTGGAGAAAAAGAATATGGAAAAACAGCTTTACTAAAGCAGTTATATAAGAATTTTTTTGAAATGAAATTATATCCAGTCATGGTAGATGCTACAAAACTGAGAACTGGAGAGGGGGATGAATTAAATAAAAAAATTGCAGAATTTTATGGACAACAATATTCTAATTTGGAAGAAGAAGAAATCTTGCAAATGGAAGAAGAAAAGAAGGTGTGTATTATAGATAATTTTGAAGAAATTGTTGTTTCGGATAAATTAATGAAAAAAATACTACATTATCTTACTTGCAAATTTGGGATTGTGGTTATTACAAGTAACCTTCAAAATGATTTGCTGGGTTTTTTGAAAAATGTGGAAACAAAAGAATATTTAGAAAAGAAATTCTCGCGACTATATATTCAAGATTTAAAGAATTATATGAGGAGGAAATTAGTAAGCAGATGGCTATTGCTATCTAACGAAGATCAAGATCAAGAAAGTCAAGAATTTGATGTATTATGTAGAAATAAGTTGGCACAAGTGCAAAGTGTCATGAAAACAGGATTTTTTAATAAAACACCAATAGAATTTTTGCTTGTACTTTCCTATTTGGATAACTATGAAAAAATGAATACGGATTACAGTAGGTATTCATATATTTATGAATGTTTAATTCTCGATAAAATAAATGAAATATCAAATGGTGATACTAATGAAGCAACCATGTATAAAACTATTCTAGAGCAGCTGGCTTTTAGAGTTTATGATGAAGAGCAGCAACAAAACATGCAGGAGAGTTTTGTTTTGGGAGTAATTTTTGATTATAATCAAGAGTATCGAGGTAGTAAGGGTAGTGCAATTGAGGTTCTTAATAATTTGACGAAATATAAGGTTCTTGAAAAACGGGAGGGTGAATATAGATTTAAACATAGTTATATGTATTATTATTTTACTGGAAGTTATATTTTGAATCAATTGCCTCCGGAAAAGAAAAGTCAGATTACTAAAAAAATCTTTGCAGATTTATCAAAGGAACTTAATTTTAATATTGCACTATTTTTAGCATATGATATGAGTGTAGAATACGAGATCTTACCATTAATTGAAACAGTGTGTGGAGAACTCCTTGTTGAGTATCAAAATTTTAAATATGCTAAACAAAAAGATTTATTAAAGAAGTTGGAATATGATATTGATCGAAAAGTTGAGAAGATATTTAATATACCTAAAAATGTGAATATACCGAAAATTCAGGAGGAAAAGGCTCTTAAGCAATATGAATTAGAAGAATTAAATGAGACTAGTGTACAATCTGGAGAAGATGAAGAACTACTTGAAAAAGAAGCTGAATTGGATAAAATGACGATTGAGTTCACAAAAACGATAAGAATTATTGAATTTTTAGGAGATATTATTAAAAATTATTCATCATCCATCAAGAGGAGGCCGAGAATAGAGATAATAAATTTGATGTACACATCAAGTATGAAACTTATGGGAGCATTGTATGAGTCTTTAAATGATATGATAGATATTATCATTGACATTGTGGACGAAAAGGCAAAAGAAGATAAAGAAGAAATTGCAGCAAAGAGTCAATTTAAAATGAAAATAAATGAGTTTTTAAGTCAATTTTGGGGAGCCTTTGTTGGTGTGACAATAAGTAACTTAGGGTATTCTTTGCAATCGGATAGAATTGTAGATGAAATGGCTGATGTTAGGGCAGAAAAAAATTGTACATTTTTTGAAATGGCAAGTATAGATTATCTAATAAGAACTCAGAATGGTCATTTGCCAGTTAAAGAAATTGAAGAATGCGTAAAAGGTAAAAAGAAGTTAGATGCATTTTCTCTTAGTATTTTGTCGCAAAATATTGCGTTATACTTAAAAAATTATCAGTATAATGTTAATGATAAGAAAGCGGTTTGTTCACTGTTAAACTTTAATATAAAAGATATTTTTATAGAGGAGCAAAAAAATAAATCGATTTCAGATGTATAGCAAAGTCAAGTGTAAATAAAAAGTGTAAGAATAAAAAAGTCATAACTCGTGTAATTGCGATGTTATGACTTTTTTCTACAGGAAAAGATAATTTTTGGTGATAAATTAGGTTATGGAGGGAATAAAAAATGCAACTTACAGAGAGTGATATTAGAGATCAAGGAGGATAGAAGGAATTTAAATATTTTAAGTAAAGGGAATATTAGATATAATTTGTGCAATAAATTAGTAAAGGAGATGGATTCTCAGTGAAGATTTTATATCTGACTCTAAAGTGTATGGCATTAGAGCGACAGGTAATTGAACGAGCCAGATGGTATAGTAGTTGTAATTCAAGTGTATAAGTGTGCACATTTATGATAAAAGACGGTGAAGAAAAGACTACTTGATATATTGTGAACTAATAAAAAGGACAGTAATCCGGTATGAGACAGGCTTGCAAATTAACAGAAATAAAAATAAATTTGTAGATAAGACAGAAAAGCTAATTGTGTTTTTCATTGAGAAACATGATTGGCTTTTTTTTGTATACAAGAAAATGGAAGGAGAGAACAAAATGGTAGTACGATTTATGAGTGATACCCCTTATGCCAGACTAGAGCAGGAGATGCAGCATATTCCAGGATTTCGACCACGAAAGAGCGGAATGATTGTCAGTCACCTTTCGGATGGATCGAAAAAACAGGATTGCTTGTGTGGGCATATTTCGGACGGGGGTATCCCATTTCACAAGCTGATGGAGGTATTGGCAGAGGAGGTGGCTGTAAGCCCATTTGCGAGGCGCATGAACCGTTTGACAGGCATAAAAGAGCCTTGTTTTTTCCGAAATGGTCATAGAGAACGGTTTTTCATGATGCTGAGGCGATGTATTCATAAAACAGAAGAACCGGTACTGTGTGCAGTCATATATCTTCTTTCTGCGGATCGGTTTTTGTGGGGAAGAGCATTGTATGCGGTGACACAGGCTCAGATCAAGTTTTCCAAGATTTATATTCATGGTGTGGATCTGGATGGTTATGTTTTGTTTTACATGGCAAGGGATCTATATCGGGGAAGTCAGCATGTCAGTTTGGCTGAGTTGATTGATCCAGAGTTGGTCAGTGACCAAGTGTTTGAACAGATTGTTATAGCATTTTTGATTTGCCGGTATGGAAATGTAGTTTTACAGGAGGAGGGATTGCAGTGATGAAAGAGAAAGAATCTGCTCATGGCAGCAAAAAGCTAGAAAAATGTACGATGCTTCGTTTATTTAGTCCACTGACGGCGACTCGGTATCCTAGATATGAATATGAATGGGAAGATCTTAATGGGGAAGGTGAGGAACTCTTACCGGCAGAACTGTGTAGCTATCAAAAGGAAATTCTCGACCAGATTGCAAAAGAACGTCTGCCAGAGGAAGAAGATCGAGGGCTGGCTGAGTATCTAAATGATGAAGGTCTGAAAGAAAAAATTTATAGTATGAACCCTACTGTAGAAGTCTGGCGTGGAGAGCTGTGGGGTGTACTGGAGGTAGAATATAGAGGAGAACTTTCTCAAAAAGAAATTGAAGATATAAAAAAATACTGGGAGGGTCAGGCAAGCGATGGCTGGGGAGAAGGATTTGAACAGAGGGAGATCAATACTTCCGAAGGAGAAGTATTCGTAAGTTTTTGGAATTCTGGACATGATTATTTTATTACTACAGAAGAAAAACTGAAAAGGCAGGAACAACCTTTGCAGATGGGAGGAATGAAGGCGAATATGACATATGAGGAGTTTTTACAGTTAACAGAAAAGAATTTAAAACGATTTTTTCCGGAATCTTTTCAGGAAAGAAAAGTGGAAATCATGGAGGTGTTAAAAAATAACAACATCAAATTGCAGGGAGTATACCTTCCAGGCACTAAAAGCTATACATCCGTTCCGCTTTTATATCTGGAATCCTATTATCAGGAACTTGAGGATGGAAAGAAACTGGAGGATGTGTGGCAGAAAATTGCTCAGGATTATCAGAAGTGCCAGGAAGCAGAGATAAGCATAGATGGCATTTCAAGCAGGGAATGGGATTATGAAACGATAAAGAAGAGTCTGACCGTCTATGTCCGCAACGCACAGGAAAATACAGATTTTCTGGCAAGCTGTCCTCATGAAATACGGGAGGATCTGGCACTGGTTTATGGATTTCATGTGTTGGTGGATGGAGAAAAGGCCGGAAGTGCCATTATTAATTATGACAGGCTGAGGTGGTTGGGAGTCAGTGAGGAGCAGTTAAAGCAGGATGCCTGGGAAAACATGAAGCAGAGCAATCCTCCTTGTTTTTTGGATTTACAGGATATGCTGGCAAAAATGTATTCTGATGAACTGGGAGATGTAAAAGCAGGTAGTTTGGAATATTTAGAGGATGTGGATCCCAATGCAATGATGTATGTTCTGACGAATTCAAATCAGGTCAATGGGGCGGTTTATATGTGTGACGAAGAAGTGATGTCTCTTATTGCAGAAAAGCTGGGATCAGATTTGATCGTAATTCCGTCATCGATTCATGAAACGATTATTCTAAAAGAAACAGAGAATGTAAGCGTAACTGAACTGAATGCGATGGTTGAAGCTGTAAATGAGGAAGCCGTGACCCCACAGGAGAAGTTGGGGAATTCAGTTTATCGATTTGATAGGGAAGCCCAAAGACTGGAAAAGGCAGTAGAACAGGCAGAGAAGCTGGACTTTGAACCTGGGATGTCACCGGTATTTTCGTAGGACTCAGTTATATGTTTCATGAGTATTGTGGATGTTAGGAGGGATGCAGAATCAACAGTTTTATTTCATGGGTTGGCGGAAAGAAAGCACTCCGCAGCCTGATTTACACGATGTTTCCTGCAAGTTATGACCGGTACATTGAGGTGTTTGGCGGAGGTGGTTGGGTACTATTTGGAAAACCACCAGATGACCGGTGTATGGAGATTTATAATGATTATAACTCTAACTTGGCAAATCTGTTTTATTGCGTCAAGAACCGCACGGGGGCATTCCTTAAGGAACTCGGATTTCTTCCGTTAAACAGCAGGGATGAATTTACAGTAATCCGTAATTTTATTGAAAAGCAGGAACCGGATACCCGATTTTTAATTGAGGAGCTGGAGCTGGCAGAGAAGCATCTGATGCCGCCGGATTATGAGGAAGTGAAAAAAATCCTGCTGGAAAATGCAGAGGTAACTGATGTAAAACGGGCGGCTGCATTTTTTAAACTGATCCGGTACAGCTATGGAAGTGGCTGCACATCCTTTGGCTGCCGTCCGTTTGATGTGAGGAACTGCTTTGACACCATTTGGCAGGCATCCCGCAGGCTGGCAGATACCGTAATAGAAAATAAAGACTTTGAGGCACTGATTCGGCAGTATGACCGGGATAGTGCCTTTTTTTATTGCGATCCGCCCTATTATGAGACGGAAGGTCATTATGCAGTGGTATTCCGAAAAGAGGATCACAAACGGCTCCGAGACACTCTGACAGGGAGCAGGGGGAAGTGGATGGTCAGCTACAATGACTGCGATTTCATCCGGGAACTGTATGCAGGATATTTTATTACAGCCGTTACCCGCATCAATAACCTGGCCCAGAGGTATGAGGGCGGTTGTGAGTTTCCAGAGGTCATTATTACCAATTATGATCCTGGTGAGAGGGAGCGGTCAAAACCAAGACAGCTGGATCTATTTGGAATGTGGGGAGATGGAGAAACGGATCATTATGAGATCCGGGAAGAAATCTGTCCGGAAAGAGAGGTGTTATGAGAACAGAAAACAAGAGAAAAACAATGGTGCAAAAAAAGGAAAACGGTGTTCTTTCTGTGCCTAGTGAACTGTTACTGACGGCTGGGATTCCGCTTGATTGTGATTTGATGATAGAAACAGTCCTCGGAGTGATTCTGATTGGTATTGAGGCTCCGGTACAGACGGTTTGCAAACCCTATCTGAAGGTGTTCGATGAGCTGGGGATTGAACCCAATGAAGTGGAGGCATTGATGGGAAAGGAGAAAAGGACCAGATGAGTAAACCGATGTATCGTTTAGTGGATGGAAAGGGACGTGTTCTGATTCCAAAATCTATGAGGGAAGCGGCAAAGCTGGAGTATGGGGATATTGTTTGTCTGGGAATGGCGGGTGGAAAAATTACAGTCCGGAAGGTAGAGGTTATCGAGGTGGGAGATCAGTCTCCGGAGGCAGTGGAGGCATATGTTCGTACTGCATTTCAGTTTATGCCAGACAGCCTCCGACTGGATCTGATCGGAGAACTGAGCAGACTGCTGCAGAAAAAGGAGGGGTAAGATCATGCAGGAATTCACAGAAAAGGATTGTATGCAGACAGAAAAGGAGGCATCTATCCAGAACCGGGTGGTGGTTCTTCCCTCAAAGGTATTACCAGAGCATTACACGGGGCAGCTTTTTTTCTGTACGAATATCCAGAAAACAGAAAATCCCAGACATTCCATTGCCCATCTGGTTTCCTTATCTACTGGGGAGGCATGGCACTGCTGGAACAGGGATGTGGTTGGTGTGCTGCGGCCAGAACTGTTGGGGGAAAAGGAACGGCTCCAGCTCTCCCAGATCCGTCCATTTGGGGCGCTGGATTTACATGGACATTCCCCAGAATATTCTGGATACAGTTTTCTGCCGGATGGACGCTATGCGTCAGGGGTATGGCTGGCAAATCCAGAGGAAGTATGGAGCTATGTAATGATGCAGAAGGACTACCAGTATCGGATTTTGATCTGCGACAGGGATGATTTTGCCGTACTGGAAATGTTAGAGGGAAGGATGATCTTTCCCGATGTGCAGAGTCTGGAACAGTTTCAACAGGCACAGAAGGACGGGGGGATGGAGATGATTTAGAAATGAGGGAAGGGAAATGAAGCAGATTCAGATTGAAAATGGAGTGATCCGGTATTATGGGAACCGGGTAGGTCGTGTGACGGAAGGATGTGCAGTAGTGGATCCCATGTTTCAGAATGAAGCATTAGAAAGCTTCCTGCGTAAGCAGAGGAATATCCAAAAAATTCAGTGGCAGGACGGGATCTACGACCGGTTGGCAAATAGCCAGGAAGATATGGAATCGGCAAAGGGGTTAAAAGATGTACGCATCTGGCAACTGAGAGGAGATGTGGATGTGCATATGAAGTTCCTTGCACTTTCCCAGATGGAGCAGCAATATGGCTCCCCCAAGCCGGATTTTTATATCAAAGTCTATGAAGGGGCATCTGACACCAATGACCTGGAAGAACTCTATGATAAATTCCGGTATCATCCGCCGTCCGGTTATACAGGTCATGGGCTATCCATTAGTGATGTGCTGGAACTCTATGATGAAACAGGGAGTTCCTTTTTTTATGTGGATCGCTATGACTTTAAGAGAATTGATTTTACAGAGCCGCAACCGGCGGAGGAATTCATACACACCATGCAGTTTTAGCAGGCAGTTTTGGCTGCCTGTTTGACTGAAATAGATCCAGAAAGGAACGGTTTATGAGCAGAAAAAAACAAAGGAGGAAGAATCAGTATGCCAGATTTAGACGTTCGGATTACATCTATGTATCCACCAGGAGTACAGGGCGGGATCAGAGCCTATGCATCCGCCACAATCGCCGGGTGTTTTGCCGTCCGGGGAATCAAAATCGTCGAGGGAGGTAAGGATGGGCTTTTTATGTCTATGCCCAGCCGGAAAACACAGGATGGATACAAGGATATCTGTTTTCCTGTGACGGAGGAATTCCGCAACGAGCTGAAACAAGCGGTATTGGGAGCGTATGGAGAGGCACTGTCCATGGCACAGGCATCTACCTTACAGACAGCACCCCCTCAAAATCCAGGGCAGAACATGGTCTGATTTAAGGGGTACAGAGAACAAAAACAGAAAATCAATGGAGGAGATCAAATGAAGAATATTAAAAGACAGCTGGTAAATTATCGAAATGCAATGGTTATGCATATGTGGAATGTAAAAAACAAGCTTCAGGATACATCTGGTGAGGGATATGTGGACACAGCCATTAAGATCCTGATCGCAGTTGTGCTGGGAGCACTGCTTCTGGCAGGTCTTTATGCACTGTTTAATGATACCGTACTTCCTACACTGGTACGCAGGGTGCAGGAAATGTTTGACTATAGCGGTTGATATGGAGATCAGGATATCGCTGCTTCAGGCAGTACAGGCAGTGCTTTTTTTCTCGCTGCTTATTGCGGTTTCTGCCTGGGATCTTCGGTACCGGATTATTCCGGACCGATTCCAGGCAGGGATTGCCCTGCTTTCCTTTCTGAACTTTGCACCCAGACAGCTGTTTGGAGCTTTAGGGGCAGTGCCATACCTCATAGTTGCATTATTTTGCAAGAGGGAAGGCGGAATTGGCGGTGGTGATATCAAGCTGGCAGGCGCAGTCGGCCTGGTATTGGGACTTCCGGCAAGCCTGACTGCTTCCTGTTTGGGGCTGTCAGGATTTGTGATGTATGGTTGTATGGTCTGCCTGTGGAAGAGGTTCAAAGGAAAACAGGATAGAGAAGCATTTCCTGTGGGACCGTTTCTGGCAGGAGGGGCGGCAGCCGTTTATTGTATGAGATTAGGAGGATGGATGATATGAAGAAGAAATTATGGATCATGGTTTGTGCGGCAGTGCCGCTTACAATGTTTGCAGCCATTGTGTACCGCAACAGAAAATAAAGGAAAAGAGTTGGAGGAGATGAAATGCGATTTTTGAAAAACAGAACAGTCCTAGGTGTGCTTTGCATCGTGCTGTCTTTGATCATCTGCTTTGCAGTAACACCATTGTTTAATAAGGCCATGAGTGAAAAGACGGAAATTGTCCGTGTAGTAAAACCAATTTCAGTGGGAGAAGAAATTACTGGTGACATGGTAAAGACCATAGAGGTTGGCAGTTATAACCTGCCGGATGATGTAGTAAAACATTCGGATACTGTGGTTGGGGCATTTGCATCTGCAGATCTGGCGCCAGGAGATTACATCCTGACATCCAAGATTGCAGAAGAGCCGGCGGCAGAAAATTCCTATCTCTATCATTTGACAGGAGAAAAGCAGGCAATCTCTGTTACGGTTAAGGCATTTGCCAATGGATTGTCCGGAAAGCTAAAGAGCGGCGATATTGTGTCAGTCATCGCTCCAGATTATAGAAAGCAGGGAAAAACGGTAATTCCTGCGGAGCTTCAGTATGTGGAGGTCATTGCTGTGACTGCAAACAGCGGATATGACGCAAATACGGGAGAAGAACTGGAAGATGGAGCGGATCGTGAGCTGCCTGGAACTGTTACCTTGCTGGTAACGCCAGAGCAGTCAATGGTTCTGGCAGAGCTGGAGGCAGATGGAAAACTGCATTTGTCTCTGGTGTATCGTGGGGATGAAAAGAGTGCAGGGCAGTTTTTGGAAGCGCAAAACCAGATATTAACGGAACTGTATCCTCCAGAAGATATGGAAGGAGAAGCGGAAGAAAACGAGGCGCCGGATCATTCTGATAAGGAGCCAGAGGAAACCAAAGCAGAGGAGCAGGAGGAGTCCGAACAGGGCGAAACAGAGGAAAGCGAGGTGGAGTAAGCCTTGAATTTTCTGAAAAACAGTATTTTCAGCAGGGGAGCCGGGGACAGCTTTCCTGACTGGGAACCGGAAAATGAGAATCAAATGCTGGCAGTCTGGGGAAGTCCTGGATCTGGTAAAACCACGACAGCAGTGAAGCTGGCGGCGCGTCTTGCCATGCAGAAGAAGGATGTGGCTCTCCTTCTGTGTGATATGAATACACCGATGCTTCCCTGTATCTGTCCTCCTGGAGACCTGGAAGAGGAGCATTCTCTGGGGAGTGTTCTGGCAGCAACCCATGTGTCGGAATCGTTGGTACGCCATAACTGTATTACTCATAAAAAAATACGCCATCTAACGATCCTTGGAATGAGGAAGGGGGAAAATGAATACACATATCCACCTTACGAGCGGACACAGGCAGAGGAATTACTGCAGTGTTTGAGAAAGATCGCTCCCTATATCATCGTTGATTGTGGAAGCTGTATTGCCAATGACATTCTTTCGGCCATTGCCTTGATGGAGGCGGATGCAGTGCTGCGGCTGGTAAACTGTGATCTGAAATCCATCAGTTATCTTTCCAGTCAGCTTCCGCTTCTTAAGGACAGTCAGTGGGATGCAGAAAAGCAGTATAAAGTGGCCAGCAATGTATATCCCAATGAGGCCAGCGAACACATTGAACGGGTGCTCGGCAATGTGGCATTCCAGATCCCTCATTCCGAGGAAGTAAAGGCACAGGTTCTGGAAGGGAACCTTCTGAAAGAACTGGTACTAAAGGACAGTAAGGGGTTTAGAAAAACCATGGAAGCAATCACAAAGGAGGTGTTCGGATGTTAGGGGAAAGACGCAGCAAAGCCGCGTTTTCTGCGGGTTTTCCCGAAGCTGTTCGGGAAGAAACACGACAGGATTCTGGACATCTTCCGGAGGAGATCATGGAAACGGAGGCTTCTTTGGATGGCTTGGATGGAGGGGAGGGGACAGAAGAAAACTTCCAAAATGATAGCCTGTCGGAACAGACTTGTGAAGGACAGATGCATGGAAAGGAGGATATCTGGTCAGAAGAGGAGGACATAGAGGCTCCTTTGTGTACTCAAAAAACGGGAGGTCGTTCTCTCCGTACCCATGACCTGTTTTTTGCATCGGAGGATGAAGGGCGTGACTTTCAGTCCGTTCTGCAGGAGATACAGGCGTATCTTTCCAAAGAATACAGTAATCTGGTAACCGGAGATGGAAACGAAGAAATAAAAGCACAGATCCGCCGATTTGCCGGGAAGTATATTCAGGATAACCGTATACAAGTACCGGGAAAAACCACGGATGAGCTGATTGATGCGATTTATTCAGAAATGGCAGAGTTCGGTTTTCTCACAAAGTACATCTACGGGGAAGGAATCGAGGAGATCGATGTAAATGCCTGGGATGATGTGGAGGTCCAGTATTCTGGTGGAGTGACAGAGAAATTGAAAGAGCATTTTGAAAGCCCCGAACATGCCATCAATGTCATTCGGCGTATGTTGCATGTGTCTGGAATGGTGCTGGATGATGCGAGTCCAAGCGTTCTGGGACATTTAAGTAAAAATATCCGTATTGCTGTACTGAAGACACCTCTTGTTGATGAGGATGTCGGGGTGGCAGCTTCGATCCGAATTGTGAATCCCCAGAGCATGAAGAAACAGGACTTTATAAAGGGAGGAACGGCAACCAGTCAGATGCTGGATTTTTTATCGGAGTGCATCCGGTATGGAATTTCTGTGTGTGTGGCGGGAGCCACAAGCTCCGGAAAAACCACACTGTTAGGCTGGCTTCTGACCACAATTCCGGACGGTAAGCGTATTTACAGTATTGAGAATGGCTCAAGGGAGCTGGCGCTGGTACGCAGAAAGGATGGGAGGGTAGTCAATTCCGTGATTCATACCTTGACCCGTGACAGCGAGAATGAGAGGCAGAGAGTAGATCAGATTGCACTCCTTGATATGGCGCTACGCTTTAATCCGGACATTATTGTGGTAGGAGAAATGCGTGGACCAGAAGCGAATGCGGCACAGGAGGCTGCCAGAACCGGTGTTGCGGTTGTGACAACCATCCATTCCATGAGTTGTGAGGCAACCTACCGCCGCATGGTTTCCCTGTGTAAACGTGCTGTGGATATGAGTGATGAGACTTTGATGGGATTTGTAACGGAAGCCTATCCGATCATCGCTTTCTGCAAACAGCTGGAAAACAAGGAACGCCGTTTAATGGAAATCATGGAGTGTGAGATTCTGGCAGATGGAACCAGACGATACCGTCCGCTGTTTCAATATCAGATTACGGAAAACAGGGTGGAGGATGGAAAGTTTGTAATTGTGGGGCACCATAGACAAATCAACCCAATCTCGGACAGTCTGGCAAGACGGCTGATGGAGAATGGAATGCCGCAGGAAACGCTGGCAGGACTTTTGAATGTAAAAAAGGATAGAGAGGAGGAGAATGAATGACGGCGATTCAGCTATTGGCGTGTGCGGGAATGATCGTGGGTGTATTTTTACTGCTGGGAATGAAGCCAGTGGAGTTTACGGACAGCCTGTTTGGATTTCTATTGAATCCAAAACGAAGTCTGCGGGAAGACATCAGGGAATCATCAGGAAGAAAAAAATCAGGGATTTTGCGCAGGGAACTGGAGGAAGCACAGAACATCCTTCAAATGACGGGCAGGGGGAACCGGTTTTCCATCATCTGCGCAGTTGCTCTGGCACTGTTTTGCGCTGGGGGATCCATTGCCATTTTGTTAGGGAATTTTTTCCTGGCTCCGGTGATGGCAGTGGGTTTTTTATTTCTACCATTTTGGTATGTGAAACTGACTGCCAATCATTATAAAAGGGATGTGTCTGCAGAACTGGAAACGGCGCTTTCGGTCATTACCACAGCATATCTGAGGACAGAAGATATTGTGACGGCGGTGGAGGAGAATATAGCATATTTAAATCCTCCAGTGTCCAGAGTATTTCAAGATTTTCTCATCCAGATTAAAATGGTAAATCCGGATGTTCAGGCCGCCCTTCGGATTTTGCGGGGAAGGATTGATAATGAGGTGTTTCGGGAGTGGTGCGATGCGGTCAGTGACTGCCAGCATGACCGGAGTTTAAAGACTACACTGCCGCCCATCGTATCAAAGCTGTCAGATATGCGGAATGTGAACGCAGAACTGGAATACATGATCGCAGAACCAAGAAAAGAGTTTATGATCATGGTTGTGTTTGTAGTAGGCAATATTCCTCTTATGTATCTGCTGAATCAGGACTGGTATGATGTACTGATGCATACGGTACTGGGACAGTGTATTCTGGCTGCCACTGCGGCGGCTATTTTTATATCCACTGGCTTTGTAGTGAAACTGACCCGTCCCATTGAATACAGGAGGTAGCTATGGAAGGCTTGTTATTTTTATTCGGGCTGTTTTTAGCTCTGGGACTTTTCTTTTTAACTGCGTCTGTTCTAAAGTTACCTACCATGGGTGCGGCGAAGGCCATGCTGGGTACGGTAAAACAGGAGCGGAAAGCGGCAAAGACATTGGAAACTTATTTTATGATCCTAGCAGTGCGACTGTCTGGTTTCATCCGGATGGATGCATATAAGAGAAGCAGGATGCAGAATGTGTTAAAAGCCAGTGGAATGAATATGACCCCGGAAGTGTATCAGGCGTATGCTCTGGTAAAATCAGGCGCAGTACTTTTGGGGGCGATTCCCTGCATGTTCCTTTTTCCGCTTCTGGTTCCTGTCGTGGTTGTGCTGGCCTTACTTCTTTACTGTAAGGAAAATCAGAAAGCGGATGAAACCTTAAAGGCAAAGCGGGAAGAGATAGAGGGGGAGCTTCCGAGAATGGTGGCAACTATGGAACAGGAACTGAAAGCAAGCCGTAATGTGATCGGTATGTTGGAGCGGTTCAAGGGGAATGCGGGACCAGCGCTGATTGGAGAGTTAGATATTCTTCTGGCGGATATGCGTTCCTCCAATTATGAAGCGGCGCTGACACGATTCGAGGCAAGACTGAACTCGCCCATGCTGTCCGATGTGGTACGTGGATTGATTGGTGTCCTTCGAGGGGATGACAGCACAGTGTATTTTCAGATGCTGGCTCATGATTTTAAGCAGATCGAACTGCAGAGATTAAAAGCACAGGCACAGAAAATCCCTCCTAAGATCCGTGTTTTTTCCTTTGTCATGCTGGTATGTTTTCTGCTGACTTACCTGGCGATTATCTGCTATGTGGCATTGGAGAGCCTCGGAGGAATGTTTTAGACAGGAAGGAGGAGAGGATGAGGAGTCATCGTTTATGGAGAGCACTGTCAGGAAGACGGGGCGAAGGATATGTGGATGTGATCGTGTTGGTTTTGTGTGCGGTCATGGTGCTTGCCCTTGCCATGCGTGTGCTTCCGATTTTTATTCAGAAACAGCAGTTGGATACCTTCGCTACAGAACTGGTGCGTGAAGCAGAGGTAAGCGGGCGCGTAGGTACAGAGACAAGCCGCCGTGCCGCTGTGCTGTCAGAAAAAACAGGGCTTTATCCGGACATTTTGTGGTCCAGTCATGGAAGAATCCAGTTAAATGAAGAGGTTACCGTTACCCTGACGATGGATACAAATATCGGTCTGTTTGGCGAGTTTGCTTCTTTTCCGGTTACGCTTCGCGCACAGGCAGCTGGAAAATCAGAAGTTTACTGGAAATGAGGTGGAGGGATTGCGGAAACGGATGAAAGAGATACTGAGAGACAGTCGAGCCTCCTCATTTCCAATGACCATCGGGATTGTTCTTTCGCTGATTATTCTGATGTGTGGGATTAGTGAGTATTTCCGGCTTCAAGTCATTGCGGCAGGTGTGCGGGAAGCCGTGGAGGATGCTGTCATTTCCACAGTCAATGATAATTATGCAGGTGTGTATCATGGAGTCAGGGAGGGATATTCTGGCAGCTATGTTCCCTTTGGAGAGGGAAGCTGGGAAGAAGATCTGAATGAAGGGGACATTTATGATTATCTGGATGAAACCATAGGGACCCAATTGTCTGGTGGCAGGCATGTAAAGTATGTGGATACTGGAACTGCAATGGAGTTTGCCATAGATAGCCTGCAAGTGACGCTTCGGAATGCACCTCTGGCCCCATCGGATCCAGCCCATGCGCAGCGGTTTGAGGCAGATGCCATTGTTAGACTGGAGGTTCCAGTTCGGTTTGGCGGCCGGATTCTTCCATCCATGTGGATCACATTGAAGGTACAGGCTGGATATACAGAGGTGTTCTAGGGAATGACCTGGACTTTGAGAGGATTGTATAGTATGTTGTGCATAACAAAACAGAAAACAGAATAAAGGAGGAGCAGAATCATGAAACTGACAGAGAAGATGAAAAAGAATCTGGCAATTTTGGGCGGCGTGCTCATAGGAATCGGCCTGATCGCTGCCATTGGAATGCAGTTTGGTCCGAAACCGTCCGGTGAAGATGTTCTGCCAGGAACAGGGGAGACGGAAACAGAATTGATTGTAGATCCTGGAGATTTTGAAAAGAAGGAAGAGGAAAGTAAAGTAGTATCCAGAGAAGAAGAGAGCCTTGTGATTCATCCAGGAATCGGAGAAAATCAGGAAACAGACACTCAGGCGGTGGACAGCCGGTCGCCACAGACTGATCAGACAACGCAGAGTATCCAACCAAAACCAACTAAACCAGAACCGCCAAGCAAGGAGATCCTGACAGATCCAACAAAAAAACCAGATGGTACAAAGCAGGATACCCCTCCGGTTCCCGTGGATCATGAAGCGGTAGAAAAACCGTCCGAACCGGTAGCAGATCCGGAACAGCCGCAGGCAGGAGATACTTCCGGGAACCAGATCTATGTTCCAGGATTCGGCTGGGTAGAAAACCATGGAGGAGGAGGCTCTGGAACTGCAGCAGAAGATATGTATGAAAACGGGAATAAGATTGGCATTATGGATTAAGACAGAAAGAAGAAGCACCACATCAATGTGGTGTTTTTTCTTTTCCCAGATACCAGGGAAGGAAACAAGGCTTCCTGTGGTTGGAAAGGAGGATACTTGAAACAGAAGAAATGTGTGTTTTTCATAGTCTCAATCTTACTGTCTTTGATACTCTCCATCCAGGTTTATGCAGTAGGGGACGGAAATCTTGATGGGGGCGGCGGAAGTATGGGACAGGGGACCAGTCAGAATTCCTGGTCACCGGGAAATGAAGGGGTGCGGGTTACTGTCATTCGGGCAGAGAGCCATGATCCGGTAACAAGACCGATTGACTTAACAAACAAGCATCCGAATATTGCCTACTCCTTTGGGAAAGTCAGTAAAATGTCTTATACCAGAGGAAGTGCTTTGATGATTGATACCAATCCATATGAGTATGTAAATCCGGCACAGTCTCTACCCAGAATCATCAGCTCGAAAAGTCTGGGGCAGGCAAACATTGAGCAGATTAAAAGTTATTTTACAGATGAACAGGTGGTGCGCAGCATTGCAGGACTGACTGGAATGGATTTTGACACACTGGTGGGAGGGGAGTATAGGCTCTTATTGGAGCCGATCAGTTTTCTTAAATTTCAGGGAGCCCTGATTGCAGTTACAGCAACAGAGGCAGCGCTCTATGATGAGATGTTAAGTGGTGGGCTTCGTGCTGTCCTTCCAACAGTGGCATTTCAGAATCTACCACTTTCTATGTTTTTGGAAACACCGGATCTGGGATATCCGGCTTGGGGAGGTCCTACATCGGGAATCCGTTCCAACAGTGAAATAAAAAGTTCCCTGGGACTTGGCATTGTACGGTTTCGGGATGTGCCACCAGAGGAACCGGAGATCACGACCTATGATTATGAGTATAGGACTAACACGGAAGTGATTACGGCAGTAGAGGTAAGCGGAGGACAGAGTGATCCGGATCATCCGGTATCCGTAACATTTTCCGTAGGAGGAAGAAGCTACGAGGTGGGAGAGGTATATTATCCGTCCGGCGACAGTCAGCTGGCTTGGATCCGCTGGACAACACCGGAGCAGCCTCAGACTATGACGATGACCGTCCGTGTGCGGGGCGGAGGAGGAACAAGTAAAGGAACTCTTCACATCAAGGTTGTGGATCTGGATGAAAATCCACCGCCAGATCCCAATGCGGATGACCGGAATGACGGGTTTACAAGACCTTCGGTTCCTTCCAATGCAGAAGTAACCTCTGCATCCTGGGGTGTGTGGAGGCCATGGTGGAGGGAATACTGGGTATGGCACAGCGGGGATGAGGATGATGACGGGTACTGGTGTGACCATGGCTGGTGGGAGTTTGACCTGGACCGATACTCCGCAAGCCTGACTGCAGATATGAGAATTACAACCGATGAAAAGTCCCCTACCGCTACGGGAAGGACGATGAAATCCGGTTATGGATTCCAGGAAAAGGTAACAACTCATGTCAGCACCAATCAGAGTTCTGCAGTGACATCTGCGCAGAATGCGGTGACTTATTTTCCGGAATTTCAGTATGAGAGGTTTTGGAGGCTTTTGGAACGGATGAATGGCGGCTATGATATGACCCATGAGTTTAAGAAAAATGGTTACAGTACCTATGAGAGGAGAACGCATTTTACACCAATTTGGTATCCGGATGGAAGCTATACGCCGTATACATGGTTGTTGGATTGCTGGACACCGGCTGGGATGCTTTCCATGAATCTGACCGATTCCATTACCATTGACGGAAACCTATGGAGTGACTGGCACATCGCACCGCAGAACCCAGAGTAGGGGGAGTTTTTGCAGGAAATTACACAGGAATAGGAGGAACATTTTAATGAAAACAAAGAAAATCATAACATCTGTTTGTACAGCCGCAGTTTTCGCAAGCCTAATCTGTATACCGGCATATGCGGCTTCCGGGGACGTGGCCGGGGCGATTGAGGGAACCTGGCAGACGGCATCCCAACAGATCAAAACAGTTGTCGATCATGTTGTATTTCCAGCCATAGATCTGATCCTTGCCGTGTTCTTTTTTGGAAAACTGGGAACGGCATACTTTGATTATCGGAAACATGGGCAGTTTGAATGGGCAGCACCGGCAATTCTGTTTGCCTGTCTGGTATTTACACTGACTGCACCGCTTTATATCTGGCAGATTCTTGGAATTTAGGAGGTATATCATGGGATGTTGGGGAATTACTGCGTTTGAGTCCGATGCTGGACTAGATGCCATCAGTCTCATACGGAAACATCTTCCGGAACAAGGGGATGTAGAACTCCGGCAGATGCTTGCCTGGCTGAAGGCAGATTCTTGGAATGCCCCTCCGGAAGTGTCAGAAGGGGTGTCTCATACAAGCCCAATGGCAGTGGCAGAACTAATTGTAAAATTCCAGGAGAAGGATTTTTCTGCACTGGATGGAATCAGGGGGGATAAGAAGTTTTCCTCCCTGTCTTCTTTTACAGCATCGAAAGAATCCCTTCAGTGGGTAAGGGAATATCTGTCGGAAACTCTTTTTTACAGCCGTAAATGTGCAAAAGAGCAGGAGAAGTCGGGAGTTTTGTGGGGCGGCTGGTTTCAGGAACGGGATTGGAAGCACTGGCAGGCGCATATGGAAAAACTGATTGGAAGGATGGATGAACTGCTTACAAGAGAGGGAGAAACAGTTGCATTATGGACAGGAAGCATTTGCCAGAAGGTGGAACCGGGAAAAATGGCAGGAAAGAAAGAAGGGGAAGAACGTGAGAACCCACATAGGTCGGAGGAGGAAAGCATGACATTTTTTGAAAGGGAACTAAAAAAATGTTTGGAACGGGAGCGAGCTTTTCAGAACCAAGGTTTGTCGGGAATTGTTGTTATGGAAGGCTGACGGATCAGATCCGTGTCAAAATCAACTTTCAGACAGGCATGGTTGCGGATCATTATGACCGATTGAAAGTGACCCTTTTGAATCGGAATGAAGGAACGATCGATAGCATGGTTGTGAAATTTGGAGATGTGTGGGGTCTGAAAAAAACGACTAATCCCAACTTCCGCGACGGGGTAAATCCCCATATCTGGTCCTATGGAAAGGAGATCGGCTGGTATGTATATCAGCCCGGAAAAGAGGATTATAAAGTACTCAGTGAAGCGGTAAAGACCTATCTGCAAGTATTTCAGGAACCGGAGGAAGCTATGCAAATGGGACAGAAGATGTGTTAAGGGGAGGTGGTTAAAACTTGTTTATCTGGGATTTTGTTGCAGACACGGTTCTGGGACAGATCATTGACTGGCTGTATGGTCAGATTGTTGGATTTCTGGGGGATTTTTTCATGCAGATGGGAAGCATGGGGGCTGAACTGTTCGAAATGAGCTGGGTACAGTCTGTTGTGCTTCTTTTTTATTATCTGGCATGGGCACTTTATGTGACGGGAATCGTAGTGGCAGCCTTTGAATGCGGAATTGAATATCAGAATGGCAGGGGAAGCATACGCGATACTGCCCTGAATGTAATCAAGGGATTCCTGGCAGCCAGCCTGTTTACGACTGTTCCAGTGGAGCTTTATAAGCTCAGTATTTCACTTCAGGGGAGTTTTACAGCTGGTATTACAGGATTGGGAGAAGATATTGGGACAGTTGCGGCAGGGATTGTGCAGTCTCTTCAGGATGCTGCTACCTGGCAAGAAGCTGCTGTATCTGGAGTTTTTGGTGGAATCGGAAGTATCAGCAGCCCGATTTTTATGATCTTTCTCTTGATCCTCATGGGTTATGCGGTAATCAAAGTATTCTTTGCGAACTTAAAACGGGGCGGGATCCTTCTGATCCAGATTGCAGTAGGGAGCCTTTATTTATTCAGTGTGCCAAGGGGATATATTGATGGATTTGTTGGCTGGTGCAAGCAGGTAATCGGTCTGTGCCTGACCGCATTTTTACAGGCGACGGTCCTGATCGCAGGTCTGATGGTCGTTAAGGATCAGGCACTGCTTGGTCTGGGACTTATGTTATCGGCAGGTGAGATTCCGCGGATTGCGGGGCAGTTTGGGTTGGAAACGGGAACCAAAGCAAATGTGATGGGAGCAGTCTATGCAGCGCAGGGAGCTATGAACCTAACAAGGACGGTTGTGCAAGTGGTTTCTAAGTAGAGAGGACGGTGAAGGATGGAACGCAACAAACTGGTGTATATTGCATCTCCGTATTCTGGAGATGTTGAGCGGAATGTAGCATTTGCAAAGGCAGCCTGTCGTTATGCCATGAACCAGGGGGTTACGCCAATTGCCTCCCATCTGCTATATCCGCAGATGCTGGATGATGGAGTCCCAGAAGAGAGGAAGCTGGGAACAGATATGGGGCTTCGGATTTTGAAGGTGTGTGAGGAAGTCTGGGTGTGTGGAAGTGAACTGTCTTCAGGAATGGAACAGGAAATCCGTGTAGCAAGGCAGCTTCAGATTCCGCTTAGACGGGTCAGCGAACAGGAGATTGGATGGGAACTATGTGAAGCACCGATACAAAAGGGAATGGAGATGGGCGGATGATGACACTGGGGAGCCTGTTTGACGGGATTGGAGGATTCCCTCTGGCGGCAGTTCACTGTGGAGGTGTGCCGGTATGGGCCAGTGAGATAGAACCGTTTCCCATGAGGGTAACCAAACTCCGGTTTCCAGATATGATCCATGTAGGGGACATTACAAAACTGGATGGAGCAAAATTGCCGCCTGTGGATGTAATCTGCGGAGGCAGCCCCTGTCAGGATTTGTCAGTAGCTGGATTACGGAAAGGATTGGCAGGGGAGCGCTCCGGTCTGTTTATGGACCAGGTACGCATAGTAAAGGAGATGAGAGCAGAGGATGAAAGACGAGGGGTATCAGATGACTTTATTCGACCTCGATACCTCGTTTGGGAAAATGTCCCTGGAGCATTCAGCTCCGCAAATGGAGAAGATTTCCGGGCGGTCATCGAGGAGATTGTCCATATCAAGGACAGTACCTGTCATGTGCCTCGACCTGACACCGGGCGCTGGGAATCTGCTGGGGCTGCCATTTTGGGAGATCAATTCAGCCTGGCTTGGAGAGTCTTGGATGCTCAATACTGGGGAGTCGCCCAGCGCCGCCGTAGAATCTTCCTTGTCGCAGATTTTGGAGGACTCACCGCACCAAAGATATTATTTGAGCAGGAACGCCTGCTTGGGGATCCTGCGGAGGGCCAAGGTCAGGGGAAAGGAGTTACCACCACAGCTGGAAACAGCTCTGCGGATTCAGGCGGGAGTAGAGTAGCAGAGGAAAAACAGGTGGATATTTTTGCGTTTCATATTAATCAGAGGGAAGAAACGATCAACCTCAACGGAATATCCGGAGCTTTGATGGCAACGACCAATATGCAGATGCAGACCTTTGTGGCAGAGGGGATGAGGAAGTTTGAAAGTGCAGAAAAAGAAGAAGAGTGTCTGTGCCTCAATGACCAAGGAGGAGAGCGTATGGATGTTTCGGTCGATGTAACAGCAACCCTGCGGGCAGGGATGAGTGGTCATCCGCCTCTGGTGATGGGCATCCAGCAGGGGAGTGCTGGGACAGAGGAAACTCCGGATCCAGCTCTTACAGAGGAGGCAGAAACTGGCGGAAACAATCAGCAGATTCTGTTTGAGAATCACGGGATTGATGCCAGATATACAGGTCCGCATGAGGTGGCCCCTACCATGTCAGCCCGGTATGGAACAGGAGGAAACAATGTCCCACTGGTCTCAGATATGCCGGAGAGTTATTGTATTGCCGGAAATATCATTGATCGGGAAGTACAAAATGGAGGAAATGGTCTGGGATGCCAGCCGGATATTTCCTATACTCTTACGAGCGCAGACCGTCATGCAGTGTTCAGCCGCCAGAGAAGTGATGAATTTCTGCAAAATCGGGTAACAGCGACTCAGAGCGCCAGACAGCATAAGGATGCTACGGATCTGGTGTGTGAGCCGTATCAGAATACGGTAGGAACCATTGGATATACAGATCATAAGGGGATTAATAATCAATATGTCAGCGAAGATAAATGTATTGTTGAGAACCGGAGACTGATCCGGAGGCTGACGCCTTTGGAGTGTGAACGGTTACAGGGTTTTCCGGATCACTGGACAGATATCCCTGGTGCCTCGGACAGTGCCCGTTACAAAGCTCTTGGGAATAGCGTAGCGATACCGTGTGTGGATTTTGTTCTCCGTGGTATCGCTTATTTTTTTCGGAAGATGAAGGAGGAGAAAGAACCATAAGATTGGTAGTTCTGCTTCCGTTTTCAGGTAATCTTTGTTGGGTATCGTCATAGCTATCTCATCTCTTTATGGATATACTTGGTTTGTAAAAACGAGGAAAGGAGAGTCAAATGGAAGAGCGTAAGAAAAATTTATGCGCCATGATTCCAGAATCCCTGCATAAGAAAGTGCGGGAAGAACAGGAAGAATGGGGAATCAAGCTGAACGAGTATATGGAACGGATTCTAAAAGACCACTTTGAGAAGGGAGAAAGAGAGATGGCAAACGGAACCAGGACACTGGCATTTCAGGTATCAGAGGAGTTTTTTCAGAGGTTAAAAAAATACCTCAAAAAGACAGGACAGAGCCAGAAAGAATTTGTGATCGGACTGATTGAAGATGTACTTTCGCAGGAAGAACATGTAGTATCTGGAGAGATGCAGGAGACAGGGGGCAAGGCAGAACTTGAGGAAACTGAATAAGAGGAAGGATCGAACATACCGCCGGCAGAGCTTCATCATGCCGGCGGTTATTATTTGGAGGTGATCGGTTGTATATTTATCCGGACCATTTGAAATCAAAAGCAACACTTTGGTTATGGCAGCTTCGGGACATTGGGATTCTTGGTATTTGCGGATTGGTCTCCATTTTAGCAGCTACGCAGGCGGGATTTATGCTCCCTTGTGTTCTGACAGGGGTGTATGGATTTCTGACGATCCGTTTTGAAGATACCAGCATTCTGGATTTTATCCGGTATGCCTGTGCGTATTTTTTTATGCGTCAGCAATTTTTTGAGTGGAGGTATGAATGAGCAGGGAGAAAAGAAAAGCGAAAAAAGAGGCAGAGAAGCGCCTCTCCACACGGCAGTTCATTGGTGCAAAGGAGATTACAGACTACAGTCTGGTGACCTACGGACAGGGGGAGCTGGTGTATTTTATTGTAAAACCAACGAATATTTCTGTTTTGTCCGAATCTAGTGTCGGGGCAAGAATCTATGCTCTTATGACTGTACTAAAAGGAGTGGCAGAGATTGAGATGCTGTGTCTAAACAGCAGGGAAAGTTTTGAAGACAACAAGCGGTTTCTGAAAAGTCAGATGGAGCAGGAAGAGAATCCAGTCATACGCCGTCTTTTGGAACAGGATCAGACCCATCTGGACCGGATTCAGGTGCAGATGGCGACAGCCCGTGAATTTTTGATTATGCTGCGGTTAAAAGATGAAAAGGAATCGGATATTTTTCCGTACCTTTCCAGGATTGAAAAATCCCTGAAGGAACAGAGTTTTTCTGTTAAACGGGCAGATAAAGAGGATATCAAACGTATCCTGGCTGTTTACTATGAGCAGAACGTGACCACAGAGAAGTTTGAAGACTTTGACGGGGAGCGGTGGATCATACCAGAGATTTAGAGTGAGGAGGAGATGACTTGAAAAAAGGAAGAACAGCAGTTGATGACAGGGAAGATAATGTGCGTATCCAGGAATTTCTGGATATGATTGCCCCGTCTGTCATTAAATTTGAAACAGATCATTTTATTTGTGGTAACACATATCGTTGTGTCTGGGCACTGCGGGAGTACCCGACTGCTACGGAAGAGCAGGCAATTCTCTCACATTTAGGGGAGAAAGATGGTGTAACCTTGCGGATCTATACCCGTCATGTGACACCCGTTGAGGAGCGGAAGATCATCAGTAATGCAGCCAACAAAAACCGGATGGATCGGAGCAATACCAGTGATTTACAGCAGACTGTTCTGGCTGAAAGTAATTTACAGGATGTAACTACCATCGTAGCCCAGATGCATCGCAACCGAGAACCCCTCCTCCATACGGCAGTATATCTGGAGTTGTGTGCCCATGATCTGGAGCATTTGAAGCTTCTTCAGACAGAAGTACTAACGGAACTGATCCGATCAAAATTGAATGTAGACCGACTGATCCTCCGTCAACAACAGGGGTTCCGGTGTGTAATGCCAAGCGGTTATAACCTGTTTAAGGATCAGTTTGAGAGAGTGCTTCCGGCCAGCAGTGTGGCGAATCTGTATCCCTTTAACTATTCAGGAAAGACGGATCCTCACGGGTTCTATATTGGGAGAGATAAATTTGGGAGTAATGTACTGGTGGATTTTAACCGGAGAGCAGATGATAAGACGAATGCCAATATCCTGATTCTGGGAAACAGCGGACAGGGAAAAAGCTATCTGCTTAAATTGCTGCTGACGAATTTAAGGGAGTCCGGAATGCATATCTGCGCTCTGGATCCGGAAATGGAGTATGAAGATCTGACCAATAATCTGGGAGGGTGTTTTATCGACTTAATGAGTGGGGAGTTCATTATCAACCCTCTGGAACCGAAAACCTGGGACGAAGCGGGAAGCCCGGAGGATCTGGATGCACCTCAGACCTTTCGCATCCGGTCCAGATTATCCCAGCATATCAGTTTCTTAAAGGACTTTTTCCGAAGCTACAAGGATTTTTCCGACAGGGAAATCGATGTGATTGAGATCATGCTGCAGAAGTTATATACCAGATGGGGGATTACAGACGAAAGTGATTTTGAATGCCTGGCTGCGGAGGATTACCCAGTTCTCTCCGATCTTTATGCGTTCATTGAGGAAGAATATCAGGGATTTGACGAAAACAGAAGACAGCTTTATACAGCAGAAATGATTCAGAGTATTCTTCTTGGGCTGAATTCTATGTGTGTGGGAGCTGAGAGCAAGTTCTTTAATGGACATACCAATATCACCGATGATGGCTTCATTACCTTTGGGGTAAAAGGACTGTTACAGGCCAGCAGGAGCCTTAAAAATGCATTGCTTTTTAATGTGCTTTCGTTTATGAGCGATGTTCTTTTGACACAAGGCAATACGGCAGCCAGTCTGGATGAGTTTTATCTGTTCCTTTCCAACCTGACTGCAGTAGAGTATGTTAGAAATTTTATGAAGCGTGTGCGAAAAAAAGATTCTGCAGTTATCATAGCCAGCCAGAACCTAGAGGATTTTAATCTGGATGGCGTGAGGGAGTATACCAAGCCGCTGTTTTCCATCCCGACGCATCAGTTTCTGTTCAATGCGGGGAGCATTGATGCCAAGTTTTATACGGATACCCTGCAGCTGGAGGATAGTGAGTATAACCTGATCCGGTATCCACAACGGGGAGTCTGCCTGTATAAATGTGGAAATGAGCGATATAACTTAATGGTAAATGCCCCGGAACACAAAGCCAGACTGTTCGGAAAGGCAGGAGGACGCTAAAAGGGGAGACTATGAATGGAGTTAAAGGAGCAGAAATTTGGCATTGAGATTGAGATGACCGGCATTACCCGTGCGAAAGCGGCTGAGGTAACGGCAGAGTATTTTGGAACTAGAGTCAAATATCTGGGAACCTATTACGATACCTATGCAGCCATTGACACGGAGGGGCGGCAGTGGAAGTTTATGAGTGATGGGAGTATAACAGCGCAGAAAAAATCGAATGGGAGAAAGATCAATGCAGGGAGAGAATATCAGACGGAGATGGTAAGTCCCATCTGTCGCTATGAGGATATTGTGACGATTCAGGAGATCATCCGGAAGCTGAAAGAGCATGGGGCACTGACGAATGGAAGCTGCGGTATCCATGTGCATATCAATGCGGAACCGTTTGATGCCAGAACCCTTCGTAATATCACTAATATCATGGCAGCCAAGGAAGATCTGATCTATAAAGCTCTGGGGGTGTCCGTGGATCGACAGCATCGGTGGTGTCAGCCAGTAGACACACGATTTTTGGAAGAATTAAACAGAAGAAAACCAAAGAGTATGGAGGCAGTGGAACGGATCTGGTATAACGGGGAGAGCCGCAGAGACCAGCATTATGATGATAGCCGCTATCATTGTCTGAACCTTCATTCTGTTTTTCAGAAAGGAACAGTGGAATTTCGTCTGTTCAATGGGACGCTTCATGCAGGCAAGATTAAGGCCTATATCCAGTTTTGTCTGGCGATTGGCGCCCAAGCGCTGAATCAGTCCTGCGCCAGCAGAAGAAAAACTCAGACCAGCAATGAGAAGTATACATTCCGCACTTGGCTTTTACGGCTAGGATTAAATGGGGAAGAATTCGCCACAGCTCGTCAACATCTGCTGGCAAATCTGCCGGGCTGTATTGCCTGGAAGGATCCGGCTCAGGCGGAAGCACAAAAGGAAAGAATGCGACAGAAGCGGGAGAAGGAATTGGCAGAACGGATCCAGAGACAGGAAACCATTCATCCAATTGAGGAATTAGAATCAGCTGGGGAAGCACAGGAATCCCCGGCTTTTTGTATGCGAATGTGACAGGAGGAAGCAAATTGAAAGGAAAACAAAGACTTTATATTGCCTATGGGAGCAATCTGAATCTGGAGCAGATGGCATTTCGTTGTCCGACTGCGAAGGTAGTAGGAAAGAGTGAATTAAAGGATTACGAACTGTTATTTCGGGGAGGCCGCAGGGGGGCTGTGGCAACCGTAGAACCTAAAGCAGGGAGTACTGTGCCGATACTGGTCTGGGAGATTCAGAAGAAAGACGAGGCATCGCTGGATCTTTATGAAGGGTATCCGAATTTCTATGATAAGCAGATGCTGGAGATTGAACTGGATGGAAAAATTGTTCCGGCCATGGTTTATGTGATGACACCAGGGCATTCATTTGGAATTCCCTCTGACTATTATTCCAATGTAATCTGGCAAGGGTACGAAACGGCAGGGTTTGAAACCCAGTTTCTGGAGGACGCAATCGAACATGCTTATCAGCTTGTACAGAAACAGGAAAGAGAGGGAGACTTCTATCAGCAGAGCCTGTTTCATATGGGGGGCTATGATGGAATGAAATAAATCCTGATGCGTCAGATGAATATCTCGATAAAAAGTGTGGAAGGAGTGATTTTATGGCCGTCTCAGCTGCCGCTGTGACAGCAAAACTGGTAGCGCTTACCCTATCTGACCGGAATGGGCGGACTGTGGTTTTTTCTGTTATTGCAGCATTAGTAACCCCTGTTATTTTAATTGCCACCATGATTATGTGCACGCTTTCTGGGACTGTAGACCATAACATTTCTGCTGTCCAGCTGTCCTTTCATGGAGGGTATTTGTCCTCAAAGGTGCCAGCAGAGTATCGGATGTACATCGAAAATATGCAGGACAGTTTTGAAAAACTGGATGGGGTGTTAAATGAAATTAATGGTATGGCAGAAGCCGAAGAAGTAGATCCCTACCAGGTAAAAGCGATTTTTTATGCCCTGTTTTTTGGTAAGGAGTACCCTCGGATGGATGAGGGGGACTATCGGGCATTCGCAGATTGTTTTGTAGAGTATGAGGAGAGGGAGGATGAAGAGGGAGAAACCTATACAGTTGCAATTCCAATCCAAAGCCTGAATATGGTCTACGGAAATCTTGCTGCAGAATTAAACCAGGAGGTTTCTCTGGAAGATAAAACGAATGTACAGCGCATCTATATGCTGGCAAAATACGGTGTGAGTGTACCAGGTGGAAATGGTCTTCCTCCCGGACAGGCTATGGGAGATGGGAGTTTTTCCGCGCTGATGGCAGAGGCAACCCGTTATATTGGTTATCCCTATGTATGGGGCGGTAGTTCTCCAGACACCAGTTTCGACTGCAGTGGATATATCTGTTGGGTCTACACGAGATCCGGGGTGTATCACCTTTCCCGAACAACAGCTCAGGGGATTTATGACCAGTGTGCGATTGTGTCAAGAGAGGAAGCTAGACCCGGAGATCTGGTGTTTTTTACGGGAACTTATGCATCTGCAGGGGCGGTCAGCCATGTGGGGATTTATGTTGGAGGCTCTAGGATGCTGCATTGTGGTTCGCCTATTGGCTATGCGGACCTTACTTCTCCTTACTGGAACAGCCATCTGTATGCTTTTGGAAGGCTGGCAACTATTCCGGAATGAGGCAGCTAAAAATGAAATTTGTGCAGATTTGCCTGGACAGTTTATGGATATGTGATATCGACTTTTAGAAAAAAGTTCGGTATTGTGTGTGGCTGAAAGGAGGGAAGTAACCGATGGATGAGATTATGGATCAGTTAAATCAGGTAATCGAAGAACGAGTTCTGGAGCTGAAGAGAAAAAGTGAAGAGGACAAGGTTCCCGCTTATTGCACAGAGACCAAGGAACATGTCCTCCGCATGGATCGAATTCTCAATAGCCTTTCAGAGGATGACCGGCAATGGTTGGATGACCAGCTTATGGCTAAAATGGATATACCGGAACAGGAGCGTTTGAGGTATTATAAGGCGGGTCTTGCAGATGCCATTGAACTAATCCATTATTTAAGAACCTGATGAAACGAGATCGGGCGGCTGTGTGAGCAGCCGCCTGATTTGCTTTCTGAAAGAAAAAGGAGATTTGAAATGAGAAATACTACGATCAATGTCAGTTTTAACACAGAAAAATTGGATGCGTTAAAGTTCCACATGGAAAAAAGGGACACCGATCTTCAGGGGGAATTAAATGATACAGTACAGAAACTGTATGAAAAATATGTCCCGCAGGCTACCCGTGAATATATTGATGACAAGGTGGCAAGAGAAATATCCACCAGAGAACGTACCCGTAGAGCTGATCGGACTGTAAGACGGGAGGAGTCCCAGCTGGAAGAATCAGAAATCGTATGATAACCAGAATAAAGAAAACGGAATCCCCAGTCATCCATGACATCCCCGTGTAGCCCCCTGTGTGCCCCTGTGTCGGGCTTTGGACAGCTAGGTGGCATCGTGGTACCCATACGAGGATTTTAAGCGGTGTTGGGCAAATGTGAGAGAAGGTTATGGAAACAGCAAGAACACGGGGGATATGGGATTCCTGAGTGGTTGGCAGGGTCGAAACGTGTGCAGGTTAAAGGGGGTATGCTGCTTTTGGCAGCCTACCCCTGGAAAACACCGACCGGCAAAGCCGTTCGGGAAATCTGGTTTGAATACTTTTGGAAAAGGCGGTCGAAAGAATGGTGCTGGATTTTTGAAAGTGGCAGGATTTTGGAGGAAATGAGAGAGATTTTGTGAATACCTGGTAAGGAGGGAACGATGGGGAGCGAAAATGCGAAAGTCCGTGTTGGGATTTATATTGAAAAAGCTATATTAGAACAGGCAGACGGGTTGTTGGAGACTGCCAATGTGCGTTCCAGAAACGAATTTGTAGCAGAAGCACTTAAATTCTATATGGGGTATCTTCTTGCAGGAAAAGCAGAAAATTATTTTTTGCAGTCACTGGCTTCTGTGCTTACGGGAACCGTTCAGGATAGTGAGAACCGTCTGGCCAGGATGGACTTTAAGATAGCAGTGGAATTGTCCAAGCTCTCACAGGTAATTGCCTACACCCATGATGTGGATGAAGAATCTTTAAACAGGCTGCACGTAAAATGTGTTGATGAAGTGAGACGGATCAATGGAACTGTGAAGTTTGAAGATGCGTATCATTATCAAAAGCGGGATGTGTAGATATTGTTGGAAAGGAAACGATGGAAAGAGAATTTATTTGTACTTCCCTCTAGTTGTGTGATGAATTTTCAGAAGAGATAAAAAATAGATTTGTCCTTTACGATGCAATAACTCATCGATTATAATATACTAAGAAATGAATCGAGGTGTAGAATTTTGAATGAGAGAGAACAAATCATTCAACTATGGTTCAAAATGTGGCTTACACAACAGGATCTTGGTATGGATGACATTTTTGCGGAAGACGTGATTTATACTGAAAGCTGGAGTCCAAAATATAATAACCGTCAAGTTGTAAAACATTGGTTTAATGAATGGAATACACGTGGCAAGGTGATGGAGTGGAAGATCAAGCAGTTCTTTCATAAAGATAACCAGACGGTTGTAGAGTGGTATTTTAAAAATGAAATGAATAATGGGAATATAGAGGAATTTGACGGAATGTCCTTGATTGTATGGACAGCAGATAATAAAATAAAATCATTAAAGGAGTTTGGATGTAACTTAAACAATTATAATCCTTATGAGGATAGTGATACGCCTAAATTTAGAGATGAAAAGACTAGTTGGTTTTAATCAGAAACAGAAAAATTATATGTGTTAATCTGGCCGAGGAGGCTTGATTATAAAAGTAAAGATAAAAACGCAACGTATGCAGTGATGCATACCAGAGCCGGTAGGTAGCCCGGCCGTCCTGCATATCAGGGTAAGTAACCTGCCCCTCCGGGTTGTCCATTCTTTGCTCATTTCAATCATTAAGGAGGGATTGCCATGAGTATAAGGACAGGCAAGCTGACAGTGTTTTTTGAGGAACCATTTTGGGTAGGTATTTTTGAGAGAGTTGAAAATGGGAAACTTTCCGTTTCCAAAGTAACATTTGGAACTGAACCAAAGGACTATGAGATTTGGGAGTTTGTGCTAAAGGAATATGATCGTTTGCAATTTAGTCCATCTGTGGAGGTTACTGCAAAGGAACTAACAAAAAACCCAAAGAAGCTCCAGCGTGAAATTCATAAACAAATGTTGGATAGGGGCGTTGGAACAAAATCTCAGCAAGCACTAAAGCTGCAGCAGGAACAAAGGAAACAGCAGCGTAAGTCTAAAAGCCGGGAAGACAAATTGGCAGAAGAGAAAAAAATGTTTGATTTAAAACAAAAAAAGAAAAAAGAGAAACATCGAGGGCATTAAGAATGTAATGTATTCTTACACAAAATTTGGTTTGAGGTAAACGATGGCATCAAGTAAAAATTATTTACAATTTGTTTTAGAGCAGCTGTCCGAGTTGGATGAAATTACATATCGGACGATGATGGGAGAGTTTATTATTTATTATCGTGGCAAGATTGTAGGAGGCATTTATGATGACAGACTGCTTGTAAAACCCACAAAGTCAGCAATTGCCTATATGACAGATCCGGTATATGAAGTACCTTATGAGGGAGCAAAAGAGATGCTGCTGGTAGAGGAGGTTGATCAGAAAGAATTTTTGACAGGACTGTTCCACGCGATGTATGATGAACTGCCGCTGCCCAAACCCAAAAAGAAAAAATAGGTATTGCGAAGGGAAAACAAATAAATGGACAAGGCAATTTTGTATATACATGGTAAAGGTGGAAATCCGAAAGAGGCAGAGTATTATAAAGCGCTCTTTGAAGAATATGATGTAATTGGTTTTGACTATTCCTCACAGTCACCTTGGGAAGCGAAAAAAGAGTTCCCCAGATTGTTTGATAACCTATGCGGAACATATGAAACGGTAACAGTGATTGCGAACAGCATTGGTGCTTTCTTTGCTATGAGTGCTTTGGCAGACAGCAAAATAGAGAAGGCATACTTTATTTCTCCGGTTGTAGACATGGAAAGATTGATTCGGAATATGATGCAGTGGGCGAATGTGACCGAAGATGACTTGCAGAAACAGAAAGAAATCCCGACATCCTTTGGGGAAACACTTTCCTGGGCTTATCTTTGTTATGTGAGGGAGCATCCTGTTACCTGGACTGTTCCAACGCACATTCTGTATGGAGAAAAGGATAACCTGACATCGTATGAAACAATAGCTGAGTTTGCAGATAGAATCGGAGCAACACTTACAGTTATGGAAAACGGGGAGCACTGGTTTCATACGAAAGAGCAGATGGACTTTCTTTCTGACTGGATCAAGCAATGTACATGATATGTTCAAATATTGAAACTATGTAACGGAAGAAGATGTGATAAAAAGTAAAAGGAGCCATGGTGTGTGATAAGCCATAGGTTCCTTTTTGCTTTCTAAAAAGGAGTAACATGACAAAACTTATTTTTACTTCCCGATATTTAAAAGATGCAAAACCATCTCAGAAAGAAAATTATGTCCATTACATTGGAACGCGGAAAGGGGTAGAGAAAATTGATACAAGTAAAAAGCACCTCCCAGCAACGGTGAGTCAAAAGAAGTTAGTGCATCAGCTCCTGCAGGATTTTCCGGCGACAAAAGAAATGCTGGAGTATGAAGATTATCAAAGAAAACCAACAATCGAAAATGCCTCGGAATTTATTTCCTGTGCATTGGAACAAAATCTTGATATAGCAGCGACGCGAAAAAATTATGTGGATTATCTGGCGCATCGTCCCCGTGTAGAAAAGATTGGTGAGCATGGTCTGTTTACAGATGAGGGAGAACCGGTGGTTCTTGGACAGGTGCAGAATCAAGTGGCAGATCACAAGGGAATTGTGTGGACCCATGTGATTTCCCTTCGGCGCGAGGATGCAGCCCGGTTAGGGTATGACAGTGCTGTTCAGTGGATGGCATTGCTGCGTTCCAAACGGGCAATGCTGTGTAAGCATATGAAAATTGACAGCGCCAATCTGAAATGGTACGCTGCATTTCATAATGAAAGCCATCATCCCCATGTTCATCTATTGGTGTACTCAGTAAAAGATGGAGAAGGGTATCTGACAAAGCAGTCGATTGAGGCCATGCGTTCTGAGCTGGCGCATGATATTTTCCGTCAGGATTTTGCAAATATTTATGAGGAACAGGCGCAGTCTCGTATGGATTTAAAGGAACGGTCGGAAGTTGTAATGAAGACATGGATAGATGAAATACGGGCGGGGACGCTTAAGAGTTCGGAAATTGAAACCAGTATGATGCAGCTTTCTAAACGGCTGCAGAATACAGGTGGGAAAAAGGTTTATGGCTACCTGAAGAGAGATGTGAAGGATCTGGTCGATCACATCGTAGACGAGTTGGAGAAAGATGACCGGGTGTCTGCCCTGTACCGGGAATGGGGGCTATGGCAGGATGAGATTGTGAAGACCTACCGAAAACAGACGGAAGAATTACCGCCTTTATCAAAACAGCCTAAATTAAAAAGTATCAAAAATATGGTGATTGCAGAAGCATTGAGGCTTGGCAGTCATCATTTTTTGTTTGAAGAGAATGAAGATGGATACTCAGAACCAAAGGACGATTTTTTTATACAAGAACCAAATCCGGTAGCAGAGCTGACAGGGGAACTAGATTCGGACTATGCGGAGGAGGAACTCAAGCAAGAGCTTTTTCCTAATGGCAGAAAAGAAAAATCCAGTTCCAACTGGTGGACAGATGGATATATACAGGCTAGGAATTATTTGTATGGCAGCGATTCTACATTACAGGATTTTGAAAAGGCATATCAGAAGTTCCTTCAGGAAGCAGAGCAGGGGAATGGGTTTGCCATGCACGACCTTGGCCGGATGTTTGCGGATGGCTTGGGACGGGATGCGGATGTTGGGCTGGCACAGAAATGGTATGAGAAAGCATTGGAAGCATTTCTTGTAAGAGAAGAATCCGTAAAGAAAAAGGAGAAACCCTATCTGCAATATCGTATTGGGAAAATGTATGCTTCTGGTTTGGGAGCAGAACAAAATTATGAAAAGGCGGCACACTGGTTTTCTCAGGCGGCTGCAATGGATCATAAGTATGCCCAGTATTCGCTGGCTGGGCTTTACCGGCGGGGCCGGGGGGTGGAGCAAAATGATATACGGGCGTTTTCTCTATATATGAGTTCAGCAGAGCAGGGAAATCCTTATGCCAGCCTGGAACTGGCGAAGATGTATAGGGATGGTTTGGGTACAGAGCCGGATTTACAGCAGGCAGAGTGGAGATTTCAGAATGCGTATTCCGGTTTTGTGGTTCTGGAAGAAAAAAGTCATGATGATAAACTCCAGTACCGGATTGGTCAGATGCTTCATACTGGAACGGGAACCAGCAAAGATGATGAGGGGGCGGCCAGGTATTGGGAAAAGTCTGCAAAGCTGGGGAATATCAATGCTCAGTATGCACTTGGAACACTCTGGCTGGAAACGGGAAGTGGAGACAGCGGCCAGGCAGTGGAATGGCTTACAAAAGCAGCAAATGCAGAGCACTCAGCTGCCCAGTATGTGTTGGGGAAATTATACCAGGATGGTGTGTATTTTAATAAAGATATGGATCAGGCCATGAAATGGTTCCGCTCTGCAGCGGAACTTGGAAATGAATATGCTGCATATCGGATGGGATGTTTGTTGCTTTTGGGGGAGGAAATACCGAAGGATGTGGAAGCGGCTGTGAAGTGGCTCAGCCTGTCAGCGGAAAAAGGAAATCCGTATGCGCAGTATCGGCTTGGAATGCTATATCTCAAGGGGGAAGAGTATTCTCCTCAAGTGGAAGTGGCAATGAAATGGCTTCAACAGGCAGCGGAGCAGAAAAATGAATGGGCCTTTTATCAGTTAGGGAAGTTATATCTTTCAGGAGAACATGTAACGAAAAATGTGGAAACAGCAGTACATTACCTAGGACTATGTGCGGAAAAAGGAAACCAGTATGCCCAGTATGTATTGGGAAAGTTATATCTCTGTGGCAGAGATGTTTCCCGTGATCGGGAAAAGGCAGTGGAATATCTGACAGCATCGGCAGAACAAGGAAATCTGTATGCCAGTTTTTTACTGGAACATCTGGATGCATATCAGGATCCGTCCTTGTTTCTGGCAGCAACCAGACTGCTTCATCATCTGGAAAAGCTGTTTTGCGAAGAAGTACAGAGACCAATGGAAATGAAGCGGTATCAGATTGACCGGAAACGACGCAGGAAACTGTTAGAGAAAAAGCAGGCTCAAGGACATCATAGGGAGGATCAGGAGCCGGCACAAGGTATTTATTGACGAAGGAGGATGGCATGGGAGAATTTGTTTATTTTACGGAAGAACAGAAACAGAGGGCCAATGCGGTGGATCTGGAAGATTTTCTTTCCAGGCAGGGGGAAAAGCTGCTTCGTTCTGGAAGAGAAAAGCGCCTGGCCAGTGATCACAGTATTACAGTGAGGGGAAATCGATGGTATGATCACGCGACAGAAAAGGGAGGCTGTGCCATTGACTTTGTGCGGATGTTTTATAACCAGAGCTTTCCGGACGCAGTTACAATGCTGCTTGGCGGAGAACAGGGAGTTGCATACCGGGAAAGCGTGAATCAGCAACTAGAACCGAAAAAGCCATTCGTACTTCCAGAGGCGAACCAGACCATGCACCGTGCTTTTGCGTATCTGATAAAGACAAGGTGTGTGGATCCTAAAGTAGTATCTGTATTTGCAGGAAAACACATGATTTATGAAGATGTCAAATATCATAATGTTGTGTTTGTGGGTTTTGATTCAGATGGAATTCCACGCCATGCACATAAAAGGGGAACCTGTCAGAAGGGACAACCATTTAAGGGGAATGTAGAAGGATGTGATCCAAGGTACAGTTTTCGTTGGATTGGGAAGAGTAATACCGTGTATGTATTTGAGGCACCGATTGATATGCTGTCTTTTATTTCCATGTATCAAAAGGGGTGGATGGATCATAGTTATGTGGCACTCTGTGGGGTGGCAGAACATGCGTTGATGCAGCTTTTGAATGATGCACCGCACATCTCCCAAATTGCTTTATGTCTGGATCATGATAAGGCGGGAATCCAGGCAAGGGAACGGATAAAGAAAAACCTGTCTGAGCGGGGATACCATATGGTATTCTCGCTTTTTTCAAATCTTAAGGATTGGAATGAGGATCTTCAAGAACTGAAGAAGCCACCGCCGGAATATATGAATAGACAGCAGACAGTTATACAGATGATGTGAGAGGAGGGGAGTAGGATACAGGGAGTCATTATATTTATTTGTATAGGTTTGGGGATGTTCGCTGTAATCGGCAGTCTGGTAATGATATCAAATCATTATACCTTAAACGGAATTAAATCGAGAACGGTAGGAGACGGGCAGTATGGAACTGCACGGTTTGCAACGGAAAAGGAAATACGGGAAACGTATGCACATGTACCATATGAACCGGAACAATGGAGAGCAGGAAAGCATCTACCAAAAGAGCAGGGGCTGGTAGTTGGATGCAAAAAGAAAGGAAATTCCATTTCAGCACTGGTAGACAGTGGAGATATTCACTGTCTCATGATCGGGGCAGCAGGAGTGGGTAAGACCGCAAACTTCTTATACCCCAATATCGAATATGCCTGTGCTTCAGGAATGAGTTTCCTCACCACAGACACGAAGGGCGATCTGTTTCGTAATTATGCAGGTATAGCCAAGGAATATTATGGCTATCGGATTTCCATTCTGGATTTACGAAATCCCACCCGTTCTGATGGCAACAATATCCTGACGCTGGTTAATAAATACATGGATGAGTATTTAAAGAATCCTGAAAATCTGGCAGCAAAGGCAAGAGCAGAGAAGTATGCGAAAATTACAGCTAAAACAATCATCTGCTCTGAAGGGGCTTCTGCCAGCAGTTATGGACAAAATGCTTTTTTCTATGATGCAGCAGAAGGTTTGCTGACTTCTGTGATTCTGTTGATTGCAGAGTATTGCCCGCCAGAGAAACGCCATATCATTTCTGTGTTCAAGCTGATTCAGGATCTTCTGGCGCCATCCCCCGTGAAGAACCGGAGCCTGTTCCAGTTACTTATGGATAAGCTGCCACCTACTCACAAGGCGAAGTGGTTTGCAGGAGCAGCTTTAAATTCTGCGGATCAGGCAATGGCCTCTGTGCTATCCACAACCATGTCCAGATTGAATGCATTTCTGGATTCTGAAATGGAACAGATCCTGTGCTTTGAGAGTACCTTGGACACGGAAACATTCTGTAGGGAAAAGTCAGCAATTTTTATTGTGCTGCCGGAAGAGGATAACACGAAGTATTTTATGGTATCCCTGTTTTTACAGCAACTTTACCGGGAAATGTTGACGATTGCAGATGAACATGGAGGAAAGCTGCCCAACAGAGTCATGATGTTTGCGGATGAAATCGGAACCATACCAAAAATTGAATCCATGGAGATGATGTTTTCTGCAGGCCGTTCCAGACGGATCAGCATGGTTCCTATCATTCAGAGCTTTGCGCAGTTGGAAAAGAATTATGGAAAAGAAGGTTCCAGTATTATCATCGATAACTGCCAGGATATTTTGTTTGGAGGTTTTGCACCAAACTCAGAGAGCGCAGAAATCTTATCAAAAGCATTGGGAAACAGAACAGTGTTGTCTGGTTCTATATCCAGAGGAAAAAATGACCCCAGCCAGAGCCTGCAGATGATGAGCAGACCATTAATGGCGCCGGAGGAGTTAAAGACCTTGCCAAAAGGGAATTTCATTCTTGCTAAGACAGGGGTATGCCCTATGAAAACAAGACTTCCTTTGTTTTTTAAATGGGGTATCCGGTTTGAGGAGGTTTATGAAGTCCCGGAACAGGCAGCAAGAGAGGTTGTATATGCTGACCGATTGGAATTGGAGGAGGAAATAGTAAGGCGGTCTGATTTTGATGAGGAAGACTTATGGAGGGGATCTGTTGAAAGCGGAAAGTTGGAGGAGGCTTCTTTTTTAGGAGGAAAGGCTCATGGAGAGACAGCGAAGGAAAAACAGCATAAGGCAGCTACTCGAAGACCACCTCTTAGAACTGATTAGCAGAGAGGAGAACAGATGGCTTATTTTTCTAAAATTTATTCTTCAGATCTGCCTCATCGGGCTAAAGCTGTGTATATGTATTTGAAAGACCGGAGTAATACAGACGGACAATGCTATCCTGCGATTGGTACTATCGCAAAGGAATTAAACCTATCACGGAGAACTGTAGAGCGGGCGATTCAGGATCTGGTAAAGGCTGGGCTTATAAAAAAGGAACAGAGGTGGCGTGAAAACGGAGGAAAAAGCAGTCTTTTGTATACGCTGATAGACAGCAGCTAGAAGATACGCCACCAAGGGATCAGTTTGTTTTCTTGGTGGCATATGGGATATGGCAATATGACATATGAAGAGAAGGTATCACTTGAAGAAATATAATAATCAGAGAAAAAATTAGACAGTTATCTATAAAAAAGAAGGTGAGTGTGAGGTTAATGCGTATCAATTTTTGGTGAATATAAAACAACTTAAGGTAAGAAAAATATTCCCGAATAAAACAATATGTGGTATAATAAAAAACAATGCTATGTGAACAAAAAGGGTGCTGCGATGAATCAATATATTGGACAGCAATTTGCTGCTTTAAGATACGAAAAAAATATTTTGGTTGTTGAAGAAACTACATCTGCTGGTGGATGCGGCTCCTTCAACGCGGCTTCTTCATGCCCTGCGTCAGCCTGTCTTTATGACAGTGCGGCGTGGGGCATTTTTTATTGTTCGG
>OGIO01000482.1_pt1 | contig 48766 bp, 41 predicted proteins | sample 1571841 | NCBI WGS metagenome assembly OGIO01 (sample SAMEA2582111, study PRJEB24529) | metagenome | biome: Human gut stool | place: China | collected 2011
TGGCAGTGCTGGCAGGCGGACTGGTCAGTGCATTGATCCCGGACTGGCTGATCAAGGTTGTTGCCGCACTGGCATTTCTTTATTTTGCAGCGTCTACGCTCGCCGGAGACGAGGAAGAGGAAGAAGAAGGCAACACCAAAAGCAGAATCCAGTTTGCTCCGCTGGCCGTGTTCTGTACCTTCTTTGTCGCAGAGCTTGGAGACAAAACACAGCTGACCGCAATCACCTTTGGTGCCAACGAAGGTATGGGAGCTGCTCTGGTGGTATGGATTGGCTGTTCCCTTGGGCTTTTCGCCGCAGATATTCTCGGCATGCTTGTCGGATATCTGTTAAAGAGTAAGACCCCGGACGGTCTGCTGAATACACTTGCCTTTGCGATCTTTACCATTTTCGGCATCTATACGTTTTATCAGGGACTGAAACTGGTTCAGGCAAATGTCTTTCCGGTTCCGGTATGGCCAGTCCTGATCGCTGTTACCGCAATTTTCGTTGTGATATGTGCCCTGCTTTTTGCCAAAAAAAGTACGGGAAAATAACGATCTTTGCAGAACCATCAAAAATCTGCGTCACAGGGCGCACCACCTCCAAAAAGGTACTGACCGTCATCCGATCAGTACCTTTTTTCCTTCAAATGCAAATTCGGAACCACCTTTTAAACATATTGGAAAACATGCTGACCGTCTCCAGAATGGCTGAAGCTTCGCCGTGTCCAGATAATTTGTGATCGACCACGGATAAAGCCGGTAAATGCATCCCAGTATCCATAAACATACGCTTCCTGCATGGGAGTATCGTATTCGTCCAGCAAAATAATTGCACGTTTTTTCAGGCGCGGCAGGGGCTTTCTACTGTGTTGGATCCACTACATGCGAAAAACCTGCAACCACTACTGAAATGGCAGAGATAGGCTAACTATCTGCCGAATCGGTAATGGTTGCAGGTTTTTATTCTAGTAAAGCCAGTACACAGGAAACGCAAGCCAGCCGGTACAGGATAAGCATTTGTTTGAAAATCCGTGAGTGGGCGAGCATAGCGTTGGAACGGAGACCCTTGTTTGAGCACGCAGCGCGTGCGAGTTTGGGCCGCAGTTCCAACAACAGGCGGCGCAGTCCACGAGCAAAAGGATTTTCACCAAAATGCGTTTCTGTAATGCGTGGCGGTGGCTTTCGGACCTTTATGAAAAACGGAAAACAGAATTGTTTTTTATGTAGAGATAAGAGGGTTTTATGGAACAAAAACAACATGGGGGAAAGCAGGAAATTGAGAAAAAAACTGTTAATAGAAGAAATATGCCGCCAAATACTGGGCAAAGACCGAAGCGTCCGCTTTCCGAGCGCGAACTTTATGAACTGCGCGCGCGCAAAGCACGGAAGATGAAGATCATGCGCCGCCGGCGCCGCATTCTGATTCTGGGATTACTTGCTGTCTGCATTCTGACGGGGGTGCTGGTGGCTGCAATCTCGGGGGCGGTGCGGAAACGGAAGGCGGAGAAAGCGGCTGTGGAGGCTGCGGATCTGCAGGAGAGCATGAGCGCGTCTGCTGCCGAGGAAGAAAGTAAGGAAGCGGAAGAACGGGCAGCATATGTCCAGTCCCTGCCGGATGTTGGTGCAATCTACGGCATTGCGGTCAGTGAAGTGGGCTGGAGCCATTTCTTTGCGGATAATTCCTACAGCATGGCACCGACAACCTCCTATGTGACGGCGATCCGTGCGACGTTAAATGGCCAGCCGGAGGGCATGAGCGGCACGATCCGCTACCGCGTGAATTTGAGCGGTACGGGCTGGCTGGACTGGCAGGAGGACGGCGCTGAGGCCGGGGATTCGGCTGGTACGGCTCCGCTTGAGGGCATTGCCATGGAACTGACCGGAGACCTGGGAACTTATTATGAGGTGCTTTACAGCGTGCTTCAGGATTCTAAATGGACAGACTGGGTTTCCGATGGAGCCGAAGCCGGAACGGTTGGTGCGGGACTGCGGGTCGATGGCGTGCGTATTTCCGTGGTAAAGCGGACCGGCGATACGGTTTATGCGGGAAATATTGACCCGAACCGCCCTATGGTGGCGCTGACCTACGATGATGGCCCGTCCCCAACTGTGACGCCGCGTATTTTGAATTGTCTGAAAGAAAACGGTGGCCGCGCGACGTTCTTTATGGTAGGACAGAAGGTTATTAAGAGTCCGGATGTCTTAAAACAGATGGTAGCGCAGGGCTGTGAGGTGGCAAACCATACCTTTGACCATACTCTTATGACGAAGGTGTCTCCGACCGATCTGGCGAATCAGCTGGTGGCTACGAACCAGGTGGTTTCCGATGCCTGCGGCATCTCGCCGGTGCTGATGCGCCCCTGCGGCGGAGCGAAGACAGATGCGGGTATGAACATTGCCGGAGCGATTTCCATGCCGGCTATTTTGTGGAGCGTGGATACGCTGGACTGGAAAACGCGTGATGCATCGCAGACAATCCAGACCGTGTTAGATAAGGTAAAGGACGGGGATATCATTTTGATGCACGATTTGTATGATGCCACCGGAGATGCCAGCGAGACGATCATCCCGGAACTGGTAAAGCGCGGGTTCCAGCTGGTGACGGTCAGCGAGCTGTCATCCTACCGGGGCGGTATGATACCGGGAAAAAGCTATTCGCAGTTTCGGCTAGTGAAGACAAATGAAAAATAAAAACAGATGGTAAATGCGGCCTGCCAGCTTTCACGATGGGGAAGCTGGCAGGCCGCATTTTTCATCTGTAGTCAGTGTCTGGCAGGAGAGCAGGAGGAAAGCCGACACCATAATGATTCCAGTAATCTTTTATTTTCTGTGCGTAGTTCTGAGAAAGCTGGATGAGATACCTGTCTGCCGCAGTTAGCATACGGTCTTTGGAGAAGATGATATACCAGTCCCAGGATGGTTCCTGTTCCGGATAAAACCAGACGGAGCCGCTGCCATTTTGTACATAGGACTGTGGCATAATGGTGCAGCACAGTCCGTTGCTGACCAGTCGGTACAGCACATTGTTCATATGGGTTTCGTAGCGGATTTTCGGGAGATATCCAGCATCCTCAAACAGCGGATCAATGACGTTTCGCATAGTGGAACCGGAGAACATGAAGGCAAAGGGATCATTTTTAAAGTGTTTTAAGTCCATTGTATTTAATGGTTTCCCCGTGGGGGCGGCATATTGTGCCATGGGATGTTTACGCGGAATGCCGAGAACCAGCCGTTCCGTGCAGAGGTGTACATAGTCAAAATGGCGGGAAGAAGGCTTGTCTTTTATCATGACAAAGGCCAGATCTAGCCGGTCAGTCTGGACATTTTCCTCCATCTCCCGTACATTTTGCTCAGTCAGAGTGATGGCTACGTTGGGAAAAGCATGGCTGAAATCCTTTGCAATATTAATGAATAGGTCAGCTCCGTGCTCATAGGGAAGTCCAAAGGAAATGGTGCCGCGGGGATTGTCGGACAGATCATTGATCTGGCTGATACAGTTTTGGGCCATCTTTAAAATTCTTCTTGCGTTTTCAATATAAATGAGCCCGGCGTGGGTTGGGCGCATTTCTCTTTTAGAGCGGTGAAAGAGTGGGGTTCCAAGTTCTGTCTCGAGTTTAATAAGCTGCTGGTTTAAACCAGATTGTGAAATGAATAGGCGCTCTGCTGCTTTGGTGACGTTTCCGCTTTCTGCAATTGCGACAATGTATTCTAGTATTTTAAAATTCATAATAAATTCCTTTCTGAAAATTTCTGGCAAATGTTGCAACATAATCTATTTTCAGACAAAATGCACAAAAATTCTCAAATATATTTTTATAAGATAAACAAAAAAGAAGAAGAACTTCTAGAGTGTATCACTATTAGCTGTTTTACTTATTTTAACTCGCATGATAGAATACAGTCAAGTGAGAAAAAGCAGTTTTAATACTACTTAAGGAGGGGAAAAAATGGTAGCTTTAAAATGGCTCGACAAGAATTTTGAAATCTGCTGTATGTCTGTGTTACTGGCAATTATGACAGTCCTTTCATTCACAAATGTTGTGATGCGTTATTGCTTCAACAATGCGTTAAGCTGGTCGGATGAGATCTGCTGTTACTGCCTGGCAATCAGCGCATTTCTTTCCTTGCCGGCAACAATCCGGAACAGATCTATGATCCGTGTGGATACTTTTACCACCATGCTCAGCAAACCGGTGCAGAAGATCATCACCATTGTATGTACGGTAATCGTGGGTGCGTTCACTGTACTTCTGGTAAAGGGCGGATTTGATCTGATTGCTGTTACCGCAAAGACCGGACAGCGCAGCCCGGCTTTACAGATTCCGGTAGCAAACTTCTACTGGATTATGACCATCTGCTTTGTACTGGCTGTACTCAGAGCAGTTCAGGTAGTATTTCTTGATGTGACTGGAAAGGAGAAAGAACAATGACAATCGGATTATTCTTTATTCTTCTTGCAATTTTCCTGGTAATCAGTCTTCCGGTTGGTGCCGTATTCGGACTGATGGCAATCCTTCCAGGGATGATGGGAACACTGAATTACGGAGCAATCGATGTAGCCAGAGCAATGTTCTCCGGTATGAACAGCTTCACTCTGTTAGCAGTGCCGCTGTTTATGGTTTCCGGCATGATCATGGCAGAGGGAGGTATTTCCAAACAGCTCTTTGAGTTCTTCGGATATTTCATCGGCAACAAGACCGCAGGTTTCCCGTGTGCAGTGGTTGTAACCTGTATGTTCTACGCAGCAATTTCCGGTTCCGCACCGGCAACTGTATCTGCAGTAGGTTCCATGACCATTCCATTCCTGGTAAACATGGGATATGATGTGGTATTCTCCACAGCAATCGTTACGGTAGCCGGAGCGCTGGGGGTTATCATCCCGCCGTCCATTTCCTATATTGTATATTCTGCAGCGGCAAACGCTTCACCGTCTGCTCTGTTCATTGCAGGTATCATTCCTGGATGTCTGATTGGTTTCTTCCTGATGGGATACTGCTGGTACTACTGCAAAAAGAATGGTGAGGACAAAGAAAAGCTGCAGGAGAACTACAACAAGATCCGCGAAAAAGGATTCCTGAAGTTATTCAGGGAAAGCTTTTTCGCCCTGATGACTCCGGTTATCATCCTTGGATGTATCTACTCTGGTATTTGCTCTCCGACTGAAGCAGCTGTTATCTCCGTTATCTACGGTTTCTTGGTATGCATTCTGGTTTACAAGAGCATCAAGATCCGTGAAATCCCGAAGATCTTCCTGGCAGGTTCCAAGACCTATGTTAACATTCTGTTCGTAATTGCAGCAGCATCCGCATTTGCAAGAACCATGACTCTGCTGAAGTACCCGCAGTCCATTTCAAAGATGGTACTGTCCGTAACAGACAACAAGATTCTGATTCTTCTGTTAATGAACCTGATCATGATCGTCTGTGGTATGATCATTGATAACATCCCGAACATCATGATCTTGACCCCGATTATGCTCCCAATCGCAAATGCACTGGGCATTAATCCGGTTCACCTTGGTATCTTCATGACCTGTAACCTGGCAATGGGCATGGTTACCCCGCCAATGGGCATCAACCTGTTCGTTGCTTCCGGCATGACCAAGATCCCGTTATTGAATCTTGCTAAGGCAACGGTTCCGTTCCTGATCGCGTTCCTGGTATGTCTGGCACTCATCGTATTTGTTCCGGGACTGAGCTTATGGCTTCCATCCATCCTTGGATAATACGAAACAAAAGGGAAAGTATAATATTTATATATTAAAAAGGAGAAGACTATTATGAAGAAAGCGTTATCTATGTTACTTGCAGGAACCATGGCCATGAGCCTGGTAGCATGTTCCTCCGGAAATTCCGGATCTTCCAGCACTGCAGATACTACAGCAGCTGCAGCAGCGGACACCAAGTCAGAGGGTGGAGACACCGCAGCAGACACCTCCGAGGATTACGGCGATTACAGCTGGAACTTGGCTATGACTGTATCTGAGACTACCACCAACTATAAGATGGTTGAGTACTTCGCAAACCTGGTAAAAGAAAAATCCAACGGCAGCATCAATATCGAGCTGTATCCGGGCGGACAGCTGGCAAACACCACTGAGCAGGATGAGGCCTGTGTATCCGGTTCTATCGAGATGGTCACCGGTATGACCGCTGATCTGACTGACTTCGTAAAAGAGATGGCTCTGTTCGATATGCCGAACGTATTCGATAACATCGACCATATGAGAAACTTCCTGGAAGGCGATTATGCAAAGAAGCAGATCAACGATTACTGTGAGGCATCCGGTATCCATATGCTTGCTTTCTCTGACGCTGGTTTCCGTGAGTTGACCACCAACGTTCCGACCAAATCTGTTGCAGATCTGGCTGGCCAGAAGATCCGTGTTATGACCAACAAATACCACATTGCATACTGGAACGCAATCGGTGCATCTGCAGTTCCGATGCAGTTCAATGAGCTGTTCATGGGACTTCAGCAGGGTACTGTTGATGGACAGGAGAACCCGTACATGAACATCGTTGGTAACAACCTGCAGGAAGTTCAGAAATACGTTGTTGAGACCAACCATGTAGGCCACATTATCGTATTCTTCATGAACAATGATCTGTACCAGAGCCTTCCGGACAACACCAAAGCCCTGTTAGACGAGTGTGCTGCTGAGGCTGCTGAGTATGCTAAGGGCGTTGCAAGTGAATCCATCGAGCAGGATAAGAAGACTGTTGAGGATGCAGGATGCGAGATCGTACAGTTCAGCGATGATGATCTGGCTGTATTAAGAGATAAAGCACAGGTTGTATACGACATGGTTAAGGAAGACCTTGGCGATGACGTAGTACAGGGATTCTTGGATGCAGTTGATGCAGCAAGAAACTAAGTATCACAAAAGAAATTCACAGTGTTAAACCTATGCGGAGAGGCAGAAATGCCTCTCCCTTTTAAAAGCATCAGTTTTTAAAACGATATTAACTCTTGAGAAGAGCCGGAGGATAAAAGATGGATTTTTTGATTAAAAACGGAACAATTTATGATCCTGCACAGCATAAGACATGGAAAGGTGATGTCGCCCTTGTGGATGGAAAAATTGCCGCACCTTCCGAAAACCATTCGTACAGACAGGTCATCGATGCAAAAGGCTGTATCGTCACGACAGGTTTGATCGACTACCATGTACATTACATGCGCGGCGCTTCTGAAGGTGGTGTACAGGCAGATGTTGTTTCCTTCTGCAGCGGCATTACGAGCGTAGTTGATGGTGGAACTGCAGGAACTGGAATGTTTGAGCATATTTACCGCACGATCGTGGCAAATTCCCAGGTGCGCTTCCTGAATATGCTTCTGGTTGCTTCCGGCGGACAGTCCAATAATCAGTATCCGGAAAACCTGGATCCAGCTTTGATGGATGAGAAAAAGATTGTAGAATTCTTTAAGAAATATCCGGAAAACCTGGTGGGATTGAAAACCAGAATCTCCCATGGAATCATTGAGGCAGATAAGGTAGAGGCTTCCATCTGCCGCACAGTTGAGATTGCCGAAAAGGCCGGAACCAGAGTCATTGTCCATGTGACGGACTGTCCGGTCGGACTGGACGAGCTGGCATCTTGGCTGCGTCCGGGCGATATGATCTGCCACATTTACCAAGGCAAGGATCATACCTGCTTAGGAGAGGACGGCAAGGTGCTTCCGGGCTTACTGGAAGCAAGAAAACGCGGCGTGCTTTTCGATGCATCCAACGGAAGAAGCAATTTTGACCTGGAGGTATGCCAGGCAGCAGTAGCCCAGGGCTTTGTCCCGGATGTGATCAGCAGCGATATCAATTCCTCCAGCTGCTTCTTACAGCCACTGCATTCCCTGCCGCGTATCCTTTCCAAGTTTGTGGATTTTGGTATGGACTGGATGGATGTTCTGGACTGCGCGACCAGAAAGCCGGCTGAGCTGATCGGTATGCCGGAGCTGGCTTCCATGGCTGAGGGAACTACTGCAGACGTTGTGATCTTAAAGCACAAGGAGAAAGAAATGCAGTACACGGATCTTGCAGGACATGAGTTTAAGGGCAATCAGGTATTTGTTCCGCAGATGACCTTTAAAGATGGGGAATGTGTTTACTGCCAGGCTGATTTCGCATAGTATCTGATACAGTATTTTCCAGTAGCACAGAAAGGAAAAGAATGAGATGAAATATTCAGATTATCAGACTATTGTGGAAAAGGAATATGAGAGGAACCGGAAGAATATTTTCACCTGTTATTTTTTCATCTTGCTCTCTGTCATATTCTTTGCGGTATTTTTCTTAAGTGTCCGGGAACTGCCAGTAGCAGGTGCCGCGTTCCTTCTGGATTTTGCTGCTGCAGTTTATGCGCTCCGGGCGTTTAAGGGACTGCATCCATACTGGGAAATGCAGCTCGCCTTAAAAGCAAAGGAGGAGCCTACGGAAATGAATGTGGGACGTTTTATTGCGGGTGTGGAGTTTGCCGGGAAAAAACGTCTTCCTTCTTTTCATGGAAGGGCACCGGAAATTTTTGCCGAGACATTTACTGCATTGAAAAAAAGCGGGAAGGTTTCCGTGGCAGATCTGGAGCATTTAAAGACTGTCCTGAAAGCAGTGGGCGTAACGGAGCTGTAACCGTTACTGTTCACGCATGCGTGTCCAGCAACGGGATTTTTAACTCAGAAAATTCCTACCTGTGAACAGGAAGAAATTGCTGACAAATTACTGCCTGTCGTTGGAAACAACTTGCGGACACTCCCTGTATATGGTATAATCAACGCGAAAATATGCCATTGCAGCCTTTTTCGGATCAGAGTGCATTTGCAGTCACGGAGGCGCCAGGTAGTGCGTTTGCTGACTCAGAAAGGCATTTGATCCCAAAAGAGCATAAGCAAAAGGCAACGACAATACAGGAGGTTAAGAATATGAAACATGTTAAGACTTTAAACAATAAAACTCTGAAGGAGTCCATGAAGAAGGGCGGATGCGGCGAGTGCCAGACTTCCTGTCAGTCTGCATGCAAGACTTCCTGCACCGTTGGCAACCAGAGCTGCGAGAACGCAAACAGATAATCAGTCTGTTAGATACTGGCATATAACGGTTTTTTACGATGGCAGAGGTAGACAGAGGTTCCGGAGAAACCGGAACTTTTGTCTGCGTCTGCCTATGTGTGTGTTAGGGACTTACACACATAGCGCTGTTTTCGTGGTTTTTGAGTGTGAAAATGGCAGTGATTGGTGATAAGAAGAAAGAAAAAGTTTCATTTAGAAGGAGAAATCGAGTGATTCATCAGTATAAGAATAACGGATATAACATCGTCATGGATATTGCCAGCGGCTCTGTCCATGTAGTCGATGATGTAGTTTACGATGCGGTTGCACTGTTAGAGCCGGTGATCGGCGAGGTAATGTCTCCGGTACAGATCCCGGAAACCGCAAGAAAGAATGCGGAGGCCGAGCTTTCTAAGACCTATCCGGCAGAGGATGTCAAGGAAGCACTGGATGAGGTCCAGGAGCTGATCAATGCCGAGGAGCTGTATACAAAGGATATTTACCAGACCTATGTAACGGATTTCAAAAAGAGAAAAACCGTTGTGAAGGCACTCTGCCTGCACATTGCCCATGATTGTAACCTGGGCTGCAAGTACTGCTTCGCAGAAGAGGGTGAGTATCACGGACGCCGTGCTCTCATGAGCTTTGAAGTAGGTAAAAAGGCACTGGATTTCCTGGTAGCCAATTCCGGCAACCGCCACAACCTTGAGGTTGACTTTTTCGGCGGTGAGCCGCTTATGAACTGGGAAGTCGTAAAGCAGCTGGTTGAGTATGGCCGTTCTTTAGAGGAGCCGAACAACAAACGTTTCCGTTTTACCATCACGACCAACGGCGTGCTGTTAAACGACGAGATCATCGACTTCTGCAACCGGGAGATGAGCAATGTGGTCATGAGCCTGGACGGACGTAAGGAAGTAAACGACTACATGCGCCCGACCCGTAACGGCCACGGCAGCAGCTACGAGATCACGGTTCCGAAGTTCCAGAAGTTCGCAAAGAGCCGCGCCGGCAAGGATTATTATGTGCGCGGAACCTTCACCCGCAATAATCTGGACTTCTCTGAGGATGTAAAGCATTTTGCAGATCTTGGTTTTGACCAGATGTCCATTGAGCCGGTAGTCGGCGCGGAGGATGAGCCGTATGCGATCCGCGAGGAAGACCTTCCGAAGATCATGGAGGAGTACGACAAGCTGGCTGTTGAGTATATTAAGCGCAAGAAAGAAGGAAGAGGATTTAACTTCTTCCACTTTATGATCGATCTGAACCAGGGTCCGTGCGTGGCAAAGCGTCTTTCCGGCTGTGGCTCAGGTACCGAGTATCTGGCAGTTACCCCGTGGGGCGATTTTTATCCGTGCCACCAGTTTGTAGGCCAGGAGGATTTCCTGATGGGCAACGTAGACACCGGTATCACCAGAACCGATATCCGCGATGAGTTCAAGCTCTGCAATGTCTACGCAAAAGAGAAGTGCAGAAACTGCTTTGCAAGATTTTACTGCAGCGGCGGATGCGCAGCCAATTCCTACAACTTCCACGGAACCATTACCGATGCTTATGAGATCGGATGCGAGATGCAGAAAAAGCGTATTGAGTGTGCGATCATGATTAAGGCGGCTCTTGCCGATGAAGAATAAAAGGAGAAGAAAGATGAAGAACAGCAAAGTAAAAGGCCTGATTGGCCTGCTGGTCCTGCTCTTTGCAGTGGGGCTGTTCGGATTCTTCGGCTATGATACGATGGATGACATCAAGCTGGGTCTTGACCTGGCTGGTGGTGTCAGCATCACGTATCAGGCAGTAGAGGAGAATCCGACATCGGAGGAAATGTCCGATACCATTTACAAGCTGCAGCAGCGTGTACAGAATTACAGCACAGAGGCTGCAGTTTACCAGGAGGGAAATAACCGGATCAACATCGATATCCCGGGTGTTTCCGATGCAAACGCGATCCTGGAGGAGCTTGGTAAGCCAGGTTCCCTGATCTTTACCGATGAAACCGGTAAGACCATTTTAACCGGTGACCAGGTAGCATCCGCAAAGGCGGGCATCATTGAGCAGAATGGCCAGAAATCCTATGTGGTAAGCCTGACCTTTACTGAGGAGGGTACCAAGGCATTTGCTGACGCAACCTCCGCAAACGTGGGCAAGCGTATTGCCATTATCTATGATAACCAGATCTATTCCAACCCGGTTGTCCGTGAGGCGATCACCGGAGGCCAGTGCCAGATCGACGGCATGACCGATTACAACGAGGCTGAGAACCTGGCAGCCACCATCCGTATCGGTTCCCTTTCCCTGGAGCTGCAGGAGCTGCGTTCTAACGTAGTTGGTGCACAGCTTGGCCAGCAGGCAATCTCCACCAGCTTAAAGGCAGGTGCGATCGGTTTTGCGATCGTTGCCGTATTCATGATGGTGGTTTACCTGATCCCGGGCGTTGCAGCTGTCATTGCCCTGGCTCTGTATGTTGGCCTGGTACTGATCATGCTGACTGCATTTGATGTGACCCTGACCCTTCCGGGTGTTGCAGGTATCATCCTTTCTGTTGGTATGGCAGTGGATGCGAATGTCATCATCTTCACCCGTATCAAAGAGGAAATCGGTCTGGGACACAGTGTCAAATCTGCGATCAAGGCTGGTTTCTCCAAGGCACTGTCTGCAATCCTGGATGGTAATATCACCACCCTGATCGCTGCAGCAGTCCTGTATTTCCGTGGTTCCGGTACCGTAAAGGGCTTTGCAAGCACCCTGGCGATCGGTATCGTGCTTTCCATGTTTACTGCACTGTTTATCACCAAGGGCGCCCTGTACGCTTTATATGCAGCCGGCTTTGAGAATCCGAAATTCTACGGAACCAAGAAGGATGGCAAGGCCATCAACTTCCTTGGAAAGAAGAACCTGTGCTTCATCCTTTCCATCGTTGTGATCGTTGCAGGCTGGGCTGGCATGGCTCTGCATAAGGGACAGACCGGCTACATCTTAAATTACGGTATGGACTTTACCGGTGGTACCTCCACCAATGTTACCTTCAATGAGGATATGAGTCTGGATGACATCTCTGCAAAGGTTGTTCCGGTTGTTTCCAAGATCACCGGCGATGCCGATGTGCAGACCCAGAAGGTTTCAGGTACCAATGAGGTTATCATCAAGACTAAGACCCTGGATGTTGACCAGAGACAGCAGCTTGAGGATGCCATGGTTGAAAACTTCGGTGTTGACGCTGAGAAGATCACTGCTGAGAGTATTTCCGGTGCAGTCAGCACAGAGATGAAGAAGGATGCAGTATGGGCTGTTGCGATCGCAACCGTTCTGATGCTGTTATACATCTGGTTCCGGTTTAAGGATATCCGTTTTGCTGCCAGCGCGATCCTGGCTCTGGTACATGACGTACTGGTTGTTGTAACCTTCTATTCCCTTGCAAAGTGGTCCGTTGGTTCGACGTTCATCGCATGTATGCTGACCATCGTTGGTTACTCCATCAACGCGACGATCGTTATTTTCGACCGTATCCGTGAGAACCTGGCACTGAAGAAGGCAGGAAGCAAGCAGACCCTGGAGGAGATCGTAAACTTAAGTATCACCCAGACCTTTACCAGAAGTATCAACACTTCCCTGACGACCTTTATCATGGTATTTGTCCTGTTCTTACTGGGCGTATCCTCTATCCGTGAGTTCGCCCTGCCGCTGATGGTTGGTATCGTTTGCGGAACCTATTCTTCCGTATGCGTAACCGGTGCTCTCTGGTATGTCCTGACAACCAGAAAACAGAAAAAGGCTGAGAAATAATTATGAGATATAAACTGATCACAACGGACGGACGTGCCAAGCGGGCTGAGGTAGAGACCGTACACGGTACGATCCAGACTCCGGTTTTCATGAATGTAGGTACGGTGGCCGCCATCAAAGGTGCGGTTTCCACCGATGACCTGCGCCAGATCGGCACACAAGTGGAGCTGTCCAACACCTACCACCTGCATGTGCGGACTGGCGACAAGCTGATCAAGCAGTTCGGCGGACTCCACAAGTTTATGAACTGGGATAAGCCGATCCTGACAGATTCCGGCGGATTCCAGGTATTCTCCCTTTCTGGTCTGCGCAAGATCAAGGAGGAGGGTGTAACCTTCCGTTCCCACATCGACGGACACAAGATTTTTATGGGACCGGAGGAGAGCATGCAGATCCAGTCCAATCTGGCATCTACCATTGCGATGGCCTTCGACGAGTGTCCGCCGAGCCATGCAGAGCTTTCTTATATCCAGAACTCTGTTGACCGCACGACCCGCTGGCTGGAGCGCTGCAAAAAAGAGATGGCACGTTTAAATTCCCTGCCGGATACCATCAATAAAGAACAGCTTCTGTTCGGTATCAACCAGGGCGGAGTGGTAGATTCCATCCGTATCCAGCACGCAAAGACTATTGCAGATATGGATCTGGATGGTTATGCAGTAGGTGGCCTGGCTGTAGGCGAGACCCACGAGGAGATGTATCACATCCTCGATGTGACCGTTCCGTACCTGCCGCAGAACAAGCCGACCTACCTGATGGGTGTCGGAACCCCGGCAAACATCTTAGAGGCAGTAGACCGCGGTGTGGATTTCTTTGACTGTGTATATCCGTCCCGCAACGGCCGCCACAGCCATGTGTACACCAACCACGGAAAGCTCAATCTGTTAAACCAGAAATACGAGCTTGACCCGCGTCCAATCGAGGAAGGCTGCCAGTGTCCGGCATGCCGATCCTATTCCAGAGCATATATCCGCCATCTGTTCAAGGCGAAGGAAATGCTGGGAATGCGTTTATGCGTCTTGCATAATTTGTATTTTTATAATAAAATGATGGAAGAGATCCGCGACGCGATCGAACAGCACCGGTACGCAGAGTACAAAGCACAGAAGCTTGCCGGTATGGAGGAGGGCCCGAAGGAGTGATCCGGTTCCTGCTTGCGTAATGCATGAACAGTAACGGGATCTGTGGATGGCTTTTGGGTGTTCCACAAAGGGATTGAAACAAAAACGAAAGTAGGCTGACCCGGGCGAGGCGCAGGTACAGCCGCAAGGAGGACAACATGTTATTAGCAACTTCAACCATGAACCCGACCATGATGATCGTGTTATACGTGGTAATCTTTGGTGGTATCTTCTACTTCATGGGATACCGTCCGCAGAAGAAAGAGAAAAAGAGAGTCGACGAGATGATGGCAAGCCTTGCTATCGGTGACAGCGTATTAACCAGCAGTGGTTTCTACGGCGTGATCATCGACATGACCGATGATACCGTGATCATCGAGTTCGGCAACAACAAGAACTGCCGTATCCCGATGCAGAAGGCAGCAATCGTACAGGTTGAGAAGCCGGAAGCGTAAAACAGCAATTGTGTTAACGGAATGAACAAGGGCCGGAAGCTCCTGACCCGCCATGCGGCGGGGCGGAGCTTCCGGCCCTTTCGTGATTCATGGATCAAATGGTTATTTACTTCTCCCACCGTCCAGATGCACCGCATGGCAGCACCAGTCCGGTTTCGGTGACCGGAAGTCCGATTTCCTGGGCTTCCACGTGACCGCCGAATTTCGGTACGATCTCGGTACTCATCATGTAGGTGAGGACTGCCGGAGCAAGTCCGGTGGTGTAGGAGTTGATGAGGAAGAAGAGCGGGTCATCGGATAAGAGCTGGACACACAGCTTTACAAGCGGATGGATCGCATCTTCAATCTTCCAGATTTCGCCCTTCGGGCCGCGGCCGTAGGATGGCGGGTCCATGATGATGGCATCGTAGTGGTTGCCGCGGCGGATCTCACGCTCTACAAATTTTACACAGTCATCGACCAGCCAGCGGATCGGGGCATCGCTTAAGTTAGAGGATGCGGCATTCTCCTTTGCCCAGCCGACCATGCCCTTGGAGGCATCGACATGAGTGACGGAGGCACCGGCCTTGGCAGCAGCCAGCGTAGCGCCGCCAGTGTAGGCAAAGAGGTTTAAGACCTTGACCGGGCGGCCTGCATTGCGGATCTTATCGCCGAACCAGTCCCAGTTTGCAGCCTGCTCCGGGAAGAGTCCGGTGTGCTTAAAGCTGAATGGTTTTAAGTTGAAGGTAAGGCCCTTGTAGCCGATGGTCCACTGCTCCGGGAGATCAAAAAACTCCCACTCGCCGCCGCCCTTGGCGCTGCGGTGATAGTGACCATTCATATGTTTCCAGCCTTTGTGTGTCTTTGGAGTGTCCCAGATGACCTGCGGGTCCGGGCGGACTAAGAGGTACTCGCCCCATCTTTCCAGTTTTTCTCCTTTTGAACAGTCAATGACCTGATAATCTTTCCAGCCATCTGCTAACCACATATATTTTTTCCACCTTTCGTATTTACGGTTTGTTTTACATTGTATGTCACGTTTCGTTGCCGCCCATATATGCGTCATATATGTGTACGGCAGCTTTTTTAGTTGTTCCGTCTTCCCATTATAACAGTAAAATGAAGAGGTGTCCACGAGTTACTGTTCACAGGCAGGAAGTTTCTGGATCAGGGCAAAGCGAAAACAGTAACAAATTTACTTTTTGGGGAAGCTATAGTATATTAGATAACAGAGAAATCATGGCAGTTTCCAGAGAAAAATGAAACTGTCGCTGCTGTTTGCGCAGCATGTGAACAGCAACAAACTATCAGATCAAAAGAAAGACAAGGTGGATTTTACTATGAAAAAATATGATTATGTACTGGTAGGAAGCGGACTTTACGCAGGTGTCTGGGCTTATGAGGCAAAAAAGCGAGGAAAAACCTGTCTGGTTGTGGAAAAACGCGATCACATCGGCGGAAATGTGTATTGTGAGGATGTCGAGGGCATTCATGTGCACCGCTATGGCGCCCACATTTTCCATACCAGTGACCGCCAGGTGTGGGACTATGTGAATGGGCTAGCGGAGTTTAACCGTTATACCAACAGCCCGGTTGCAAATTACAAGGGCGAGATGTACAACATGCCGTTTAACATGAATACCTTCAGCAAGATTTGGGGCATCAGCACTCCGGCGGAGGCGAAGGCTATCATCGAGGAGCAGAAGACGGCAGTGACCGGGGAGCCGAAGAACCTGGAGGAGCAGGCCATCAGCTTGGTTGGAACCGACATCTACCAGAAGCTGGTGAAGGGCTATACGGAGAAACAGTGGGGAAGAGACTGCAAGGACCTTCCGGCTTTTATCATCCGTAGACTGCCGGTGCGTTTTACTTACGATAACAACTACTTTAATGACCTGTACCAGGGTATCCCGATCGGCGGTTATAATGTGATCATCAACAAGCTGTTTGAAGGCTGCGATATTGAGACCGGCGTGGATTATCTGGAGCATAAGGAGCATTACGATGCGCTTGGCGAAACCGTGGTGTATACCGGAACCATCGATGCGTATTACCAGTATCAGTTCGGCAAGCTGGAGTACCGGTGCCTGCGTTTTGAGTCGGAGGTGCTTGACGAGGAGAATCACCAGGGCGTTGCGGTGCTCAACTATACAGACCGTGAGACTCCGTATACCCGTGTGATCGAGCATAAGCATTTTGAGTTTGGAACGCAGCCAAAGACTGTGATCACCAGAGAGTATCCGGCTGACTGGAAAGAGGGCATGGAGGCATATTATCCGGTGAATGACGAGAAGAACCAGGCATTGTACCAGCAGTATGCGGCTCTGGCGGAGAAGGAAGCACATGTGATCTTCGGCGGCCGCCTGGCAGAGTATAAGTACTATGACATGGATAAGGTTATTGCTTCTGCGCTGAAGCGCACGAAAGAGTGCATGGGAGAATAAAGATGGACCGGGAATGTATGAATGTGGTTTACGCCTCGAATGATGCTTACGCAAGGCATTTAGGCACGTCAATGTACTCGCTGCTTGACCAGAACCGGGACTTTGCAGAGATTACGGTTTATGTCCTGACACTGGGCCTTTCCAGGGAAAACCAGGAGCGGTTAGAGGAGATCGCAGCGCATTTTGGGCGGGAACTGGTCTGCGTTAACATGGATGACCTGCGGGAGCGGATCGGCTATGAGGTGGATACCGGTGGTTTCGATATCAGTGTTATGCTGCGCCTGTTTATGGGCGATATGCTTCCGGAGTCCGTGAAGCGGGTGCTGTATCTGGACTGCGATACGGTGGTGCTCCAGTCTTTAAAGCATCTGTGGAAGGAAAATCTGGAGGGGAACATCGTTGGAGCCGTGATGGAGCCGACGATCTACCAGGCGGTGAAGGAATCCATTGACCTGGACGAGGAAAATCCGTACTATAATTCCGGCGTTCTTCTGGTTGATTTAAAAAAATGGCGCGAAGAAGGAGTTCAGAAAAAACTTCTGGAGTTTTGGAAGAGCAAAGGCGGAAAGCTGTTTGCCAGCGACCAGGATGTGATTAATGGCACGCTGAAAGGGCAGATCCATACGCTGATGCCGCGCTACAATTTCTTCACCAACTATCGCTACTTTTCGTACCGGGAGCTGGTGCGCCAGGGAAAAACGTATAAGGCAGTCACACCGAGAGAGCTGCAGATCGCGAAAAAGCATCCGTCGATCATCCATTACATGGGTGATGAGCGGCCATGGATCGCGGGAAACTTTAACCATTACCGCAGGGCCTACGAGTTGTATCTGGCAAAGACTCCGTGGGCAGGAGCCGTGAAGGAAGAGGGAAAGCGGATGTATATGCTGGCTTACCATATGCTGGATTATGCGACAGCCGTTTGCCCGCCGGTGCGGCGGATGGTGAGCCGGAAGCTGGGAATGAAACTTGTGGAAAATCGGAGGAAATAATAAATGATTACGGTTTTGATGGCAACATATCAGGGAAAGCAGTATCTGGAGCAGCAGCTGGATTCGATTCTGGCGCAGACGGTTCCGGTAAAGATCCTGATCTCCGACGATGGTTCCGATGACGGAACCCGGGAAATGTTAAACGATTATGCCGGATGGTATCCGAAACAGGTCTTTTTACACCACAGAACGGAGCATACAGGCGGTGCTGCCGGAAACTTTTTCTGGCTGATGAAAGAAGCCCTGAAGGATGAAAAAAACGAATACATTTTCTTCAGTGACCAGGATGATGTATGGGAAAACAACAAGGTAAAGGTCATGCTGCACCGGATGCGGGTGCTGGAAAAGGGACTGGGAAAGCAGTGTCCGATTCTTTTGTACTCGGATATGGAAGTGGTGGATGAGGACATGTACGAGATCCATGAGAGCTTTGCAGGCTATACGCATCAGAATCCGGACCGGAACAGCTTTGCAGAGCTTCTGGTGGAAAATCAGGTGACCGGTGGCGCTTCGATGATCAATCGTGCCCTTCTTGAGCGCTGTGCGAAGGAGCCGGAAATCTGCTGTATGCATGACTGGTGGATCGCGCTTACCGCCTCCTGCTTTGGTGTGATTGAATTTATACCGAGGGCTTTATCCAAATACCGCCAGCATGGAAATAATGTATTGGGCGCAAAGGATGCAGGTAGTTTTGAGGAGATGCAGGCCCGCCTCGGTCGCGGGGAAGAGGTGGAGCGGAATTACCGCCGGATGCTGAATCAGGGCATTGCGTTTGGCCGCATGTTCTGGAAAGAGATGGATAAGGGCGAGCGCATGACACTTCGAGCCTTTTTGGCACTCCCATACCAGTCTGTGGCAGGTCGCCTGAAAAATATCCGTTATAATCATTTTTATAAGAATTCCATGCTGCAGACCCTGGCGATGTGCGTAACGATCCCGAAAGCGGAGAAAATGCGCCAGCCGAAAGTGGATGAGGAAAACGCAGAAAATCCCGAAACAAAGGAGTGGGCGCAGTGGCCGGAAAAGTCGGGAGTATGAGTATGCGACTAAGTTGTGTGATCTTAAATTATAATGATGCAGAGACAACGGAAAAACTGGTAAGGTTAATTGCAGATTACGAGTGTTTGCATCAGATTATTGTGGTGGATAATGCTTCTACAGACGATTCGCTGGAGAGGCTGAAACAGTTGGAAGGGCAGGAAAACTGCAGCCAGACTAAGAAAATCAAAATCCTGATTGCGCAAAAAAATGGCGGTTACGGTTCCGGCAACAACACCGGTGTCCGTTATGCGGTAGAGAAGGGCGGTGCCACCCATGTGCTGATCGCAAATCCGGATGTGGTATTTTCCGAGCAGTCTTTAAAAGCAATGCTGGCAGTATTTGCCCGTCATCCGGAGGTGGGGATTGTGACGACCCGGATTCACGATGCCCGCTATCCGGATTTAAAAAATGGATGGCCGCTCCGAAGCTTTACACGGGAGCTTCTCAGCATGGGACCGGTGAGCAGACGCCTGTTTGGCAGGTCATTTGATTACCCGGATTCTTACTTCCAGGGCAGGAATGCGGTATATGTGGGAGCCGTGCACGGTTCCATGCTAATGGTGGACGGAGAGAAATTTCTGGAAGCCGGAGGCTACGATAAAGGAATCTTTCTCTATGAGGAGGAGCAGGTTCTGGGCCGCAGGATGCAGCAGGCGGGATACCGCAGTGTGCTGCTGTTAAACCAGCATTATGACCACGAACATTCCACATCCATTAGCAAATCCTTTTCCGATGCCATGAAACGCCAGAAAATCCGGGAAGAGAGTACGCTGTATTACATGAAGCGGTATCTGAATGTTTCACCATGGCAGGAGTATCTGGCGAAGCTGTGGTTTGCGGGAATACGCTTGGAGATGAGGGTGGCAAAATTCATAGGAATTCAAAGCTAAAGCAGCGAAGACTGTCATAGAATCAGACGGTCTTCGTTTTTTATTGCACATTTTTATCTGCCCTGTAACGGCCTGAACCAGAGAAAGAAGAACGCCAGAACCGGTATGCCCGATTCTGGCGTTCTTTGATCAGTGACTTATTTTGCAGCCCATATATGCGGATGCTTTATTGATTAACCAAAGTATCTCTTTAACAGACCCTCAAATGCCTTCCCGTGTCTTGCTTCGTCTCTTGCCATCTCATGAACGGTGTCATGGATTGCATCGAGGTTTGCAGCTTTTGCTCTCTTAGCCAGGTCGAACTTGCCTTCGGTTGCGCCATGCTCAGCAGCAACGCGCATCTCCAGGTTTTTCTTGGTGGAGTCGGTTACAACCTCGCCTAACAGCTCTGCGAATTTTGCAGCATGCTCAGCTTCCTCATAAGCTGCCTTCTCCCAGTAAAGGCCGATCTCCGGGTAGCCTTCTCTGTGTGCAACTCTTGCCATAGCCAGGTACATACCAACCTCAGAGCACTCACCCTCGAAGTTTGCACGCAGGTCTGCTAAGATATCTTCGCTGACACCCTGTGCAACGCCTACTACATGCTCAGCAGCCCAGGTCATCTCGCCAGCCTGCTCTTTAAATTTGGAAGCCGGTGCCTTACATACCGGGCAGAACTCCGGTGCAGCATCTCCCTCATAAACGTAACCACATACAGTACAAACCCATTTCTTCATAACTCAGTTCTCCTTTACATGTGAATTTTGTAATTATCCAGCTGTTTTTTGGCTGGAGGTTTTATTGTGTTGAGAGATTCCGGCACTGACCTGCCGGGATCTCTCAGTGAAGCTCGAAATTTTCAGAACCTGCCGGGAAATTGTCCAGTCAGGTACAAAACGGTAATACGCATTTGCGATTCAGATACGGTTTGGTATTAATGCTGTACCTGTTTCAGGCACTCTGCGCAGCGTCCAAAAAAGAATACGGTGTGCGCGTCCACTTCGCCTGCGGTGCAAGCCTGCGCTTTCTGGTCAATATCGGAAAGTGGCTCCATGGGGAGATCGATGACAGCACCGCAGCTTCTGCATACAAAGTGATAATGCAGGCTGGTGTCTCCGTCGAAGTGGTCCTTGCCATCACCAAAGGTGAGCTTCTGGACTTCCCCTAACGCTACAAGGAGGTTTAAGTTCCGGTAGACAGTGCCAAGGCTGATGTTCGGGAATTCCTCGCGAATACTTGCGTATACGGCGTCTGCAGTCGGATGATCTTTGCGGTTCATGAGACTAGCTTTGATGGATTCCCTCTGACGGCTGTATTTTAATGTTTTCATCGCGGCTCCTTTCATCAATAAATAATAGTAATGATTACTATGATTGTATTATAGCAAATACGGAGCAGACTGTCAAGTCTTTTTTTCCTTAAATCATTTCTTTTGCGGTTTGTATGAATTCTTTGGTTGCCTGCGACATATAATGACCTTTGTGGTAACCGATAGCTAAAACTCCGTGCGCTTTGGAATAGTCCAGGGAGTAGAAGTTTAACGCAGACTTGGCTTTTTCCTGCGATTCCTCCTGGCCGGAGATGAACATGCGCGGATAAAAGGTAATACCCATGCCTTTTTCGGCCAGAGCCAGGACTGTCTGGATATTCTCGGTCTCCAGCACGATATCCGGTGTGATCTGGGCTTCCTCAAACATCTCGTCCGCAATGGTCCGGACACGGTTTCCCTTGTTGATCAGAAGAAATGGGCAGTTTGCCAGAAGCTTTAAGTCGGTATGTTCGGAAAGCTGGGCTTTGATCTCTTTTAAGCGCCCCGGAAATGCATGTTCCAGAACGCTGTCCGGGACGGCGAGCAGGATCTCCTCTTCGCAGATCGGTACGGTTTCGACATTTTCTACTTTAAATGGAAGCATATCGATGATCAGGTCGATGTTGCCGTGCAGAAGGTCGTCTGCCAGTTCGGAGGAATTGCCCTCGACCAGTTTTAAGTCGATGTTCGGAAAACGATCCTTAAATACAGGCAGGATTTCCGGCAGAATGACACGGCCACGGGTATGGGAAAGTCCAAGTGTCAGCTGACCAACCGAGAAGTCTTTGATATCGGCGAGCTGCCGGTAGGTCTCGTCGCGTAGTTCCAGCATCTGCTTTGCCTTTTCCTTTAAAGCCTGGCCTGCGTAGGTCAGGGTCAGGGGTGTGGTGCGGTTGAAAAGGATGACATCGAACTCTTTTTCCATATTGGAAATATGGTTGCTTAAGGACTGCTGGGAGATGAAAAGCTTTTTGGCTGCTTTGGTAAAATTCAGTTCCTCGGCGGCAACCAGAAAATATTCCAGGTTTAAAAAGTTAATCATGGACGTTACCTCCAAGATAAAGTGTCTGGTTTAGGTAAGGAATATACTGCGCCGTCTTTTCTATCGAAGAATTGACAACGAGCTCCTCCGGAAAATCAATCTCGTGAAGCAGTTCCCAGGCACGGATGTGGTTGCCGACGTCGGCATCACTGTGTGCATCGCTGTCGAGAATGACGGATACCCTGTGGCGGCGGCACAGCTCCAGCATGGTGATATAGTTTTCCCTTGCGTTCAGGCGGTGGCACTGCGGATGCAGGGAACTGGAATTGACTTCGAGAAGTACATGGTTCTCCTTTGCGGCGCAGACCAGGGTCTCGTAATCGACTGGGAAACGTCCGTCGTCCGGGTGGCCGATGATCTGAACAGCCGGATTTTTCATGGCGCCCAGGTAGGCAGCCGTGTTCTGGGCAACGGTGCCGCTGGTATAGCAGGGATCGTGGATGCTGGCAATGGCAAAGTCCAGCCCGTTCACATAGCGGGGTTCTAAGTCAATGTTCCCCTCATAGTCGATGATGTTCAGCTCACAGCCCAGCATCAGCTTAACGCCGAACTGCTGCCTTGGGACGACCTTGAAGTTAATAAAATAAAAGGGGTGGCAGGCACCCGGGATGCGCGGGGCATGCTCGGTGATGCCAAGAAGTTTCACACCTTTTTCGGATGCAGAGCGGAGCATTTCCTGCATGGTATTGTAGGCGTGCCCGCTCATGATCGTATGGGTATGAAGATCTAAAATATCGTGGATCATAGTGTAAGTTCTCCTGATAAAATATGACATGGATGTAATCAAAATAAGCCTGCCGGATCCGGGCAGGACGGTCCGGTTCCAACATGAAAATTATAACACGCTTTTCGGGAGAAAACCAGAAAACTATAGCAAATTGACAGGAAATATGGTAAAGTGGGTAGTAGTATTGAGACGTTCCCAGAGGGAACGGGAAAAGGAGTAAACATCATGAGCGAAGTAAAAGAAACAATGGAAGATTTTGCCAGCGAGCTGGAGGCATCTTATAAGGAATATGACGCACGCCGCAGTAATGCATATCAGGATCAGGAAGGTCCGGACGCAGAGAAGTGGGCAGAGCTTGCACAGCAGATGCAGGATAAAACCGTATTAAAGGTAAAAGTAAAAGAGGCTGTCAAAGGCGGTTTGGTTGCATTTGTCGACGATATTCAGGGCTTTATCCCGGCATCCCAGGCAGCAGATCACTATGTTGAGAAGCTGGAAGATCTGGTAGGCCAGCACCTCGAGGTGGTTCCGATCACGGTAGATATGGAGAAAAAGAGACTGGTTCTTTCCGCAAGAGCAGTCCTGGAGGAGAAAAAGGCAGCAGAGCGTGCAGAGAAACTTGCTGCTGTTGAAGTTGGTTCTGTTGTGAATGGTACCGTAGACAGCTTAAAGGACTACGGCGCATTCATCAATCTGGAGAATGGTTTAAGCGGACTCTTACACGTTTCCCAGATCAGCAGCCAGCGCATCAAACATCCGGGCGTAGTATTAAAAGAGGGTCAGAACGTGACCGTAAAGGTTACCGGCGTAAAAGACGGCAAGATCAGCCTCAGCATGAAAGCTCTGACTGCAGACGGCGAGCCGGAAGAGCCGGTAGAAAAATTCGACTACAAAGAGACCGGCGAGGCAACGACTGGTTTAGGCGCATTGCTGCAGGGCCTGAAGTTCTAAGATTTTTTCCGGCTGCAGCGCATCAATCAAAGGAGGGATAGGGTTGGTATATATCCCAAATGCCTACAGTCAGCTGGATCAATGGAATTCTGTCATGTTTCTGTACGAATCGGCACTGAAGGCAATCAACACCAAAATTGAGATCTTAAACGAAGAGTTCATCCATATGTATGGGCATACGCCCATCGAACACATCAAATCCAGGGTCAAGACTCCGGACAGCATCGTCAAGAAAATGAAGCGCAATGGCTATGAGGTCACCATTGAAAACATGGTAGAGAAACTCAGTGACATTGCGGGAATCCGCATCATCTGTTCTTTTAACCAGGATATTTACCAGATCGCGGACATGATCGCCAGACAAAAAGACGTTACGGTTCTTTATGTGAAGGATTACATCCGCAAACCCAAGCCAAACGGCTACAAAAGTTATCACATGGTGGTGACGATCCCCATTTATCTCACGGAAGGTCCGGTGGAAACCAAGGTGGAAATCCAGATCCGCACGATCGCGCAGGATTTCTGGGCCAGCCTGGAGCACAAGATCTATTATAAGTTTGAAGGAAGCGGTCCGGATTCGCTGCAGGCTGAGCTGAAGGCATGCGCCGATATGGTCGATATGCTGGATGCAAAGATGTTTTCTTTGAACCAGTCGATCCTGGAAACCCGAAAGGCCCAGGAGGACGAACCGGAACCGAAAGAGTAATCTATGAAGAGATTGACAAAAGATACCTGGCAGATCATACGGCAGAACTGGAAAAATATTCTTTTGTTCGAGCTTTTATACCGTGGAATCACAACACCGGTCTATATGCGGCTTGTCAGCCGCGGGATCCGGCTTGCGCTGAAGGCGGCAGGCTACAGCTATCTGACACCGGCTAATATCGGAAACTTCCTGATACGGCCGGTGACGCTGCTGATATTTGCCGCGGTGGCGTTTGCCGGGATCCTGCTGCTGTCGCTGGAGACGGCCGGACTGATTACTGCATTTCAGGGGTCAGCCTATTATCAGAAGCTGACCCCTTTGCATATTTTGTGGGGCGGGATCCAGAAATTAAAGGATGAGATATTAAAGAGAAACTGGCGTTTGCCGCTTTTTGTGACAGCCCAGTATCTGTTGATCCATCTGCCGTTTATTTTGCGGACGATCGTCCGCTATAAGCCGGCCAATTTTATTTTCCAGGAGCTGAAAAAGCAGCCGGTCGCAGTGGCATTTTTGCTGCTCCTGCTGCTGTTTGGGATACTGGCGCTCATTCCAAGGTGTCTCACGGCTTACGGCTGTATGATCGAGCAAAAGCATTTTCACAGCGGGGTAGTGCGGAGCTGGCAGATGACCCACAAGCGGAAATGGAAGATCGCTTCGCTTGCCATGTTCTGGGAGCTTGTGGTGATCGCGTTTGCCATAGCGGTGTATGCGGCTTCCGTCTGCATTGCTGCAATTTGTGCGGTACGTTTTTTCAGGCAGAGCCTGTCTATGGCGATCCTCCTTTCCGCGGCTGGCCGGCTGGAGACCGGAATCATCTATCTGGCTTCGATTTTTGCAACTGTGGCGGTGTATGCGGCACTTTCCGTGGCTTATTACCAGTATGGAAACCGCCGGTTCCACACAGAACGATGGGACTTTGGTTATCCGGCAAAGGGAAGCATAAACCGCAAAACACTGGTGATTGTCCTGACCGCGGCAGTCTGTGTCGGAATGTTTTATATCTATGATCTGGTCCGCAACGGCTCGGAGCTTTCCGAAGAGCTTCTCATCGAAACGGAGATCACGGCGCACCGCGGAAGCTCGGTCACTGCACCGGAAAACACCATTCCGGCGCTTGAGGCAGCCATGGAGGAAATGGCAGACAGTGCGGAGATCGACGTACAGATGACCTCAGACGGGGTGATCGTTCTGGGGCACGATGCCAGCTTGAAGCGGGTGGCAGGGGTGAACCGGTCGATCGCATCGATGACCTTTGCGGAGCTGGAAAAGCTGGATGTGGGCTCCTGGTTTTCACCGGAATATGAGGGCACCAGGATTCCGTCACTTAGCGAGGTGCTGGAGCTGTGCAGCCAGAAGATTGGTCTGAATGTCGAGATCAAATATGTAGGAAAAAACAGCGAGCTGCCGGAAAAAACGGCGGAGATGATCAAAGAATACGGAATGGAGAACCAGTGCGTGATCACTTCCACCAACCTGTCTTACTTAAAGCGGGTGAAGGAGGTGCTGCCGGAGATCCGTACCGGATACATTATCTCTGCGGCTTACGGAAATTTTTATTCCAATGAGGATGTCGATTTTATCAGCATCCGTTCCGGTTTTGTGACCTCTGCCTTGATGCAGAATGCGCATGAACAAGGTAAGGCAGTCTATGCATGGACGGTCAATACCAAGAGCGAACTGGAGCGGCTGACCCTTCTCGGGGTAGACGGCATTATCACAGATCGTCCGGTGCTGGCGAGGGAGATCGTCTACCGGGAAGAGGCAACGGAATCCCTGCTGGAGTATTTGAAGCTGGTATTACGCTAGAATGGTGCCGGGCGATGCTTCAGACTAGAGAATAGAATACAGAACAACGGTGAATCGAAAACCATTACAACAGGAGAATACTATGCGTGTAGTTTTACAGAGAGTGACACAGGCCAGTGTCAAGGTCGACGGTGAGGTCATCGGGGCGATCGGAAACGGATTTCTGATCCTTCTTGGCGTGTCTGATGAGGACAATGAGACGGTAGCCGATAAAATGGCAGATAAGATCTGCAAGCTTCGGATCTTTGCCGATGAAAACGGGAAAACAAACCTGTCCCTGACCGATGTAGGCGGGGAGCTTTTAGTGGTCAGCCAGTTTACTTTGTATGCGGACTGCCATAAGGGGAATCGGCCGAGCTTTATCAAGGCGGGGGCGCCGGATAAGGCAAACCAGCTTTATGAGTATTTTGTGGAGCGCTGCAGGCAGTATGTTCCGAAGGTGGAGCATGGAAGCTTTGGCGCAGACATGAAGGTAGAATTGTTAAATGACGGGCCGTTTACGCTGGTGCTGGATGCCGATGAAAACGGCATTCATGCGTAGATGAAAGAAAAAGTGATTCTTGTTCACGCGTTGCGCAAACAGGAACAGAAGAAGGAGCAGACATCATGAGTGAAAAAGAGAAATCCGCAGGAAAGCTGTTAGAAGAGCAGCTGACATTTTCTTTCCCACATATCGGAAAGGAAGCACCAAAGCAGGTGGACGAGTCAGCAGCGTTCTGCGAAGGATACAAAGCATTTTTGAATGAAGGAAAGACCGAGCGCGAGTGCGTAGAGGCCGCGGTAAACCGCCTGGAAGCAGCAGGTTACCATGCCATTGACTTTACAAAGCAGTACCAGCCGGGGGATAAGGTATACTTCATCAACCGCAAAAAAGCGATCATCATGACAACCTTTGGTGAAAAGCCGGTAAAGGAAGGTGTCCGCATCAATGGCGCACACATCGATTCCCCGCGTCTGGACTTAAAACCGAATCCGGTTTATGAGAAAACGGATATTGCTTATTTCAAGACCCATTATTACGGCGGAATCCGTAAATACCAGTGGGGAACCACCCCGCTTGCCATGCACGGCGTGGTCATTAAGAAGAACGGCGAGACCGTAAAAATTTCAATTGGTGAAGAAGAAGGCGATCCGGTATTCTGCGTCAGTGACCTGCTCCCGCACCTGGCAGCAAAGCAGAATGAGCGCAAGCTAAGCGAAGGCTTAAAGGGAGAAGAACTGAATGTGATCATCAGTTCCATTCCGTTCGTGGATGACAGCGTAAAAGAGCCGGTGAAGCTGATGGCATTAAAGCTCTTAAATGAGAAATATGGTATTACCGAGGCAGACTTTTACCGGGCTGAGATCGTCATGGTCCCGGCATACAAGGCTGCCGATATCGGCCTGGACCGCAGCATGGTCGGTGCTTACGGACAGGATGACCGCGTCTGCGCTTATACGGCGCTGATGGCAGAAATACAGGCACAGCGCCCGGAATACACCACGGTAACGGCGCTGGTTGACAAGGAGGAGATCGGCTCCGAGGGCAACACCGGCATGAATTCCGATTTCTTAAAGCATTATCTGGAGCGTCTGGCCCAGATGCAGGGGGCAGATGTCAAGGATCTGTGCGAGCACGCACTTTGCCTTTCTTCCGATGTCAACGCGGCTTACGACCCGACCTTTGCGGATGTGTATGAGGCGAATAACTCCTGCTACATCAACAAGGGCTGTGTCCTGACCAAGTACACCGGAGCACGCGGAAAGTCTGGCTCCAACGATGCCAGCGCAGAGACCATGGCAAAGGTGATCGGAATCATGGAAGAAAACGGAGTGTACTGGCAGGCCGGTGAGCTTGGTGCGGTAGACCAGGGTGGCGGTGGAACCATCGCCAAGTATGTAGCGCATATGAACATCGATGTGGTGGATCTGGGTGTGCCGATTCTCTCCATGCATGCGCCGTTTGAGCTTTCCTCCAAGCTGGATGTATACAATACATACAAAGCGTTCTGCGCGTTTTATAAATAGGGAATGCGTGTCACTTACGGCTGCTGGGGATGCTTGTGCAAACAGCAGCCGTCTGTCTAAAAAAATGATAAAATTATAAGGAAATGCTTTTTTTCATGCCTGCGATATGTTATAACTGTAGGAAATATTGAGAAAGACAAAATGAGGACAAGAATTATGAGAAAACATGTGAAACTGACCCTTTGCTGTGCGGCAGCAGTACTTCTGGCGGCAGGCTGCGGCAAAAAGTCAGATACAACTGAGACAACCACTGCAGCAAGCGAGACCCAGGCTGAGATCACCGACAAGGGTGAAGTAACAAAGCTTGGCGAATACAAGGGTGTTGAGGTGACGAAGGCAGATACTGCCGTAACCGATGAGGAAGTGGAAGCCCGCATCCAGAATATCCTGGCAGCAAACCCGGAGATCATTGAGATCACCGACCGCCCGGCCCAGGAAGGCGATACGGTAAATATTGATTATGTAGGCATGAAGGACGGCGAGGCATTCGACGGCGGAACTGCAGAGGGGTATGACTTAGAGCTTGGCTCCGGTACCTTTATCGATGGCTTTGAGGACGGTCTGATCGGTGCCACTACCGGGGAAGAGCGCAGCCTGAACCTGACCTTCCCGGAAAATTACGGCAATGCAGATCTGGCCGGACAGGCGGTTGTATTTGATGTAACCGTAAACAAGATCGAAGAAAAGAAATCAGCTGTTTTAGACGATGCGTTTGTACAGCGTGTTTCTGATTTCTCCACGGTCGATGAGTTCCGTGCCGACACCCTTTCCACTCTTCAGAGTGAGAAGGAGCAGAATGCCGAGCAGCAGCTGCAGAACGATGCGTTCCAGGTAGCTATGGACAATTCTGAATTCAGTGTGAACGAGGCAGCAGTAGACCAGTTATACGAAAACCAGCTCAGCTACTACGAAAATATGTTCTCCTATTATGGCTTTACCCTGGAGAGCTATGCAGAGATGAGCGGAATGACCGAAGACGAGTTTAAAGACCAGTTAAGAAAGGATTCGGAAAACGGAATTAAGCAGCAGCTTCTGATCGACGCCATTGCAGAGAAGGAAGGTCTCACGATCGAGGATGCTGACCGTGAGAACATTGCACAGCAGTATGGAAGTGATCTAAAGACCCTGCAGGATACTTACGGGGAGGATGGCATCGACGAGAGAGCCATGATTTATAAGGTAATTGAATTTATTGCTGATAATGCAGTAGTAAAATAAATAGTTATCTGTGTGAATGGTAACAGAAAAAGTTACAGGGAAAAATAAAAGAGACAACCAGAAAAATACAAGGGGGATATCCAGATGCAGCTCTTAAAGGACAGAATCCGTAAGGATGGAAAGATTAAAGCAGGAAACGTATTAAAGGTAGACAGTTTTTTGAATCACCAGATGGACACCGATCTTTTCGTGGAGATCGGTAAGGAGTTCAAGCGCAGATTTGCGGATTGTGAGATCAACAAGATCCTCACCATCGAGGCATCCGGAATCGGCATTGCCTGCGTGGTTGCACAGCAGTTTCATGTGCCGGTGGTATTCGCGAAGAAAACAAAGACCAAGAATATCGCCGGAGATGTTTACACCAGCAAGGTAGAATCCTATACCCATGGACGTGTTTACGATATCATTGTTTCCAAGGAGTTCCTTGGAAAAGGCGATAAGGTTCTTCTGATCGATGATTTCCTGGCAAACGGAAAGGCCCTGGAGGGACTGGCTGCCCTGGTTGAGGCATCCGGCGCAGAGTTAGTAGGAGCTGGCATTGTCATCGAAAAAGGCTTCCAGGTAGGCGGAGACATCATCCGTTCTAAGGGAATCCGTCTGGAATCCCTTGCGATCGTTGACAGTATGGATGAAAAAACGGGCACGATCGTGTTCCGCGGAGATGAAGCGTGAGTAAGAGAAAAGCGTTATTTTTTGACATTGACGGAACGTTACTCAGTGAAGTAACAAAAACGGTTCCAGAGAGTGCCAAGAAAGCCATTTCCATTGCCCGCTCACTGGGACATCTGGTTTTTATCAACACCGGGCGTTCCTACGGGGAAACGGAGCAAATCCACAATATTGCCGAGGCAGATGGCTGGCTTTGCGGCTGCGGAACCTATGTGGAATCCGAAGGCAACATTCTCTTAAACCGGCTGATGCCAGCTGCCCAGGTCCGGCGCATTGCCAGACTTGCGGTAGATTCTGACGCGGATATCTTCCTGGAGGGACCGGGAACCTGTTATTACTGCAGCGCTTCCGGCCGTATGCCGTTTGGGCAGCAGCTCCGCAGTAATTTCGGAAAGCTGGTGGAGTGGATTGCGCCGGAAGCGGTAGATGAGGAAGTAAATAAGTTCTGTGTGCTGACCGACGGGCAGAGTGACCGGACCGGCTTTTTCCGGAACCTGGATCTGGATATTTCTGTGATCGACCGTGGAGACGGCTTTTATGAGTGTGTTCCGGAGGGCTTCAGCAAGGCAACTGCCATTGACGTGGTATTAAAGCATTACGGACTGACGCTTGAGGATGCTTATGTATTCGGCGACAGCACCAACGACATTGCCATGTTTGAGCATGTGCCGAATGCAGTGCTTATGGGAAAACATAGCCCGGAGCTGGAGCCGTATGCCAGTTTTCTGACGAAAACCGTGGAGCAGGACGGCATCTGGTATGCCATGGAGAAGCTTGGATTACTGCAGGAATAAAAGCCATGACTGTGCGGGAAATCCGCTGTTGTCTGCGCTGTGCGTGAGTGGCAACACAAAAAGTGAATGAGAAATCAGAGGAATTGTAAATGAATAACAACACATTGCGGATCGGAACAAGAAAGAGCCGGTTGGCAATGGTCCAGACGGAAATTGTGCGGGAAGTGATTCTGGCACATTTTCCATTTTTAGAGATCGAAATTGTGCCGATGAGCACGAAAGGAGATAAGATCCTGGACCGTTCGCTGACCAGCTTTGGTGGAAAAGGAGTCTTCACTAAGGAACTGGAGGAAGCACTCCTGAAAGGAAAAATCGATATGGCAGTCCACAGTGCCAAGGATATGCCGATGGAATTTCCAAAAGGACTGGCTCTTGGAGCAGTGCTTTCACGGGAGGATGCGTCCGATGTGCTGGTCACGACAACCGGCACTCCGGCCCGGAAACTGGCGCCGGGAAGTGTAATTGGAACCAGCTCTCTGCGCAGACAGATCCAGATTCAGCAGATGAACCCGCAGGTGCAGGTGAAGCTGCTGCGCGGAAATGTACAGACCCGGCTGGAAAAGTTAAAGAGCGGGCAGTATGACGGGATTTTGCTGGCTGCAGCGGGGTTGAAGCGTCTGGAAATCGAGGGGAAAAAACTGAGTGCGGGAAGTGAGGCTGCGGATACCCTGTATTTTGAGCATCTTGACCGGGAACAGTTTGTGCCGGCAGCAGGGCAGGGAATCCTGGCAGTGGAAATCCGGGAAGGAGAGCTGGCAGAGATCATGCAGGCCATCCATTCTGTGGAGACAGAGGCGGAGCTTACGGCAGAGCGGGAGTTTCTGACAATCCTGGGCGGTGGCTGCAATGCCCCGTGCGGAGCGCACTGCAGGCTGGATAGAAAAGCCGGTGAGCTGACGATGCATGTGATGTATGCACAGGACGGCGTGCACCCGCAGTACCGGAGCCAGAGCTGTGTGCTGGAGGCAGAACCTCTCGATTGTGCGAAAAAGCTGGCTCACGACCTGACGGTTGCGGTCCGCTGCAAACCGGTCTATCTGGTTGGTGCAGGACCGGGAGATGCCGGCCTTTTTACGAAAAAAGGGCTGGATTGCGTTCGGAAAGCCGATGTGATCGTTTACGACAACCTGATCTCCGGTTCTATTTTAAATGAGGCCCGGCTGGATGCAGAGCTGATCTATGCAGGCAAACGTTCCGGTCATCACCACATGCGCCAGGAGGAGATTTCTGCGCTGCTGGTGGAAAAGGCGCTGGAAGGGAAAGCAGTTGTCCGCTTAAAGGGCGGCGATCCCTTTATTTTCGGGCGCGGTGGAGAGGAAGCACTGGAGCTTGCGAAAAGAAAGATTCCGTTTGAGATCGTACCTGGTGTGTCATCTTCTTACAGTGTACCGGCTTATGCGGGAATCCCGGTGACACACCGCGGCCTGGCTTCTTCTTTCCATGTGATCACCGGACATGAGGATATCAGCAAGGAAGAGTCTGCACTGGATTACCGGACCCTTGCAAAGGAAGAGGGAACGCTGGTTTTCCTCATGGGATTGAAAAATCTGGATAAGATCGCCTCAAATCTGATTGCTAATGGAAAAGACCCGAAAACACCGGCTGCCGTCCTGGAGCGAGGGACCACGGCAGCCCAGAAAAGCGTGAAGGCCGATCTGGCCCATATCGCAGAGGCGGCAGAGCGTGCCGGTTTAAAAACCCCGGCGATTTCCGTGATAGGCCCGGTAGTGGACTTAAAGGATTCCCTTTCCTGGTTTGGAAAAGGGGTTCTTTCCGGAAAACGGATCCTGGTGACCGGAACCAGAGGCTTTGCAAAAGAGATGGAAGATACGGTTCATCCGCTTGGAGCGGAGCTGATCGCATTAAGCCTGATCGAAACAAGACCACTGTGGAACGAACAGATTGAGCAGGCGCTTAGGAAAATCGGAACTTACCAGTGGATCGTGTTCACCAGTGGAAATGGAGTGGATATCTTCTTTGAGATGTTAAGAAAACAGGGGATTGACCTGCGCAGCCTCATGAAAGTAAAGTTCGCAGTCATTGGACGGAAAACATCGGAGGCACTTTCACGCCATGGTTTCCAGAGTGATTTTGTGCCGGAAAGCTTTTCTGGGGCGGATCTGGCAGCAGAGTGGATCCCGGCCTTAAAACCGGAGGAAACGGTTGCCTTATTCCGCGCTGAACGCGGCTCTGTGGTACTGCCGCAGGCACTGGAAAAGGCAGGAATTGCATACGATGATATCGGCTGTTATGAAACCTGGACCGACCTGCGACGCGCAGAAGAATTAAACCGGGTAATCCGGGAGGTGGACTATGTGACCGTAGCAAGCAGCTCTGCGGCTCAGGCGCTGGCTGCAATGCTGGAGCAGGAGGTGAAGGTGCAGATGACTGCAAAGCTCATTTCCATCGGCCCCTCTACCACAAAAACACTTCAGGAACTGGGACTTCCGGTTTACGCAGATGCGGTGGAGTATACAGCGGAGGGCATGGCGGCCTTGATGCAGGCAGATGTGGAAGGCATGCTGTAAGCTGTCTGAAACAAAAAACAGCAGCTGCAGGGACAGCGGTTATAGAATTCCGGCAGCTGCTGGCTGTGCAGCGTGGAAAGAGCAACACGGAGGGAACGATGGTCTGTCAGGTGGCTGCATGGCACACTCGTTTGCAGGACGCGGAAACAGTAACATGGAGGAAAAGATGGGATATGATACAGGATATTTCCCGTTATTTATAGATCTGCGGGGAAAGAAGGTATTAATTGTAGGAGCCGGGAAGATTGCGGCCCGGCGCGCCACGGCTTTGGTGGAATTTGGCGCGGATGTGACGGTGGTGGCACCGGAGGAAAATAATGAGTTTTCAGACCAATCAGACAAGAATCAACAATCCATCGGGGAATGTAGAATCGTTCCGGTTCCGGCACTTGCGGAGAAAGGACTTCTGGCCTGGAAACGCCGCGTTTTTACAGAACAGGATCTGGAACAGGCATTTCTGGTTATTGCAGCAACCAATAACTCGGCTGTGAACGATGAAATTGCACGTCTTTGCCATGAACGCGGCATTCCGGTCAACCATGCCGGTGACCAGAGCCAGTGTGATTTCCAGTTTCCGGCCATTGTGCGAAACGATTTGGTTGTGATCGGGATCAATGCAGGTGGGAAGAATCATGGTCTGGTGAAGAGGGTGGCTGCCGGATTGCGGGAGTGGATTACAACACACCTATGATCCGCAGCGAACACCACACCAGCAGCAATGCCATAACAGCGTTCATCAGCTTATAGCAGCTGGTGTAGAACCGCTTCAGCACATTTCCCGCAAAGGCCCAGATCAGATTTCCGAGTGCGCCAAGGACCATCAGATAAACGGCAAAGAAAAAGAGCATGTAACTTCTGGATTCGTAAGGCAGGATGTACGCGGAAAACATGGTAAGTCCGTAAATGATGATCTTTACATTGACTAATTGCAGGAAAAAGCCCATCAGCCAGGTGGGCTTTTTCTCCTGCGTCTGGCCGGAGGGCGGACGCCGCTTTAAAGTCTGCCAGGCCAGATACAAAATATAGGCAGCTCCCAGATACTTCATCACAGGCTGGATTCCCGGGATCACCGTGCCGAGCGTGCTGCAAAAAAGCCCGGAAAGGCACATCAGCGTGAGGGAACCGCTCCAGATGCCTGTCATAAAACGCAGATTGCCGGACACCCCGTACTTGCTTGCCGTGGAAAGCAACAGGATATTGTTGGGGCCCGGTGACCACACGGTGAGAATGGCGGAAATGGTCATCTCGATCAGGACAGACAGCGGCATGAATGATTCCCCCTTTTTTCTTGAATCTCTATAAATTCTGTATTTATAAACTTTATAATTGTTTCATATTCTAGTAATTACTGCAAATGTTTCTTCTCTTCATACTGCTTCAACAATTCCAGTGCTTCTTTTGACATCGGATACAGTACTGCAATGTTAAACAGTGTCATAAGTCCGATTCCTACATCGCCCAGATCCCAGACAACCGTATACTGCTCAAGGCCACCGATAAACAGCATGATGAGAGCCAGCACCTTGTAGGCAGTCTGATAACACCAGCGGTTTCCAAAGAGGTATGCCACGTTGGAACGGGCGTAGAAGAGAATGCCGATGAAGGTGGAGAAGCTGAACAAAGCCAGGGTCACTGCAATAAAAATGACACCGGCATATCCCAGGTGGTACTGCATGGCGGTCTGCAGGAGATCCATGCCGGTAAGGCCGCCTGTCAGCTCTTCCGGAACCAGCAGCATGATCATGGCAGTGCAGCTGCAGATTACAAGGGTGTCAATCAGAACGCCAAGCGACTGGGTCAGACCGGTATGGACCGGATCTTTGCTCTGGGCGGCGGCAGCCGCGCAGGGAGCGGAGCCGGAACCAGCTTCATTGGAAAACAGACCGCGCTTGACCCCGTTCATAAGAACAGCTCCGAAACCGCCGGATACCGCTTGACGCATGCCGAAGGCCTCTGAAAAGATACGGCTGAATACGGACGGAAGCTTTGGCAGATTGACCAGGATGATGAACAATGTAAGCAGGAAAAAACCAACCGCCATGATCGGAACCATAATATCCAGAACTTTTATGGTTGCGTTTTTCCGAAGCACAATGACTGCAGCCAGTAATACCAGAAGGATCGTGGTGACGATAGGCGGAATCCGGAATGCGTTGGCAAAAGCAGAGCTTACGGAATTGCTGATTACCTGGCTGATGCCGCACCAGCAGATCAGGCCGGAGATGGCAAATAGGGAGGCAGTCAGGGAATGTCTGAGGGTTTTTCCGGTTTTTGCTTCGACAAAATGGTGAATGTAGTAAGCCGGTCCTCCGTGATAGCCGCCGTAAAGAGGGTCCGGTTCTTTGTATTTTTGTGCCAGAGCAGCTTCTACAAAGGCAGTAGAAGCACCGAGAAGGGCAGTCACCCACATCCAGAATACGGCACCGGCACCACCCAGGGAAACTGCAGCTACGACGCCTACCAGATTTCCCATGCCAACACGGGTGGCAGTGGAGATGATGAGCGTCTGAAATGAGGACAGGCTGTCCGGCGTTTCTTTTTTCTCTTTCAGGGCTTTCATCATGTCAGAGAACAGGCGAACCGGAAGCAGCCGGGTACGGATGGTAAAGTAGACTCCGGCCGGGATGAGCAGCAGAAGCATCAGGGAGATGCCCACAGAGCTTCCCATGACCGGAAGGGTAAACAGATCACCCCACAAAAAGGCATAAACGGTTTCAATGAGCTTTGTAATCAATGGTAAAAATCCTTTCTGAATCATGTTTTGGCAGCTGCGCAGGGAGGCGCAGCTGCTGTAATGGCTCTATTATATAATTTGTAGCGCAGTTTGTAAATCCGGAAGTCATTCTTGTTTTTTGCACAGCGGGTTGCTACAATATGGATAAAAGGAAACTGTTCAGCAGACCTGTGCCTTTGCTGCACGGATATGCGGATGAACAGTTACGATAAAAGCAGAATGTCAGGGGGGAGAAGATGGCAACGATCATCGATGTTGCAAAGCTTGCAGGAGTGTCACAGGGAACAGCGTCGAATGTTTTAAACGGTAAGGGAAATGTCAGTAGCGAAAAAATCCGTGCGGTGGAAGAAGCAGCGCGCAGGCTGGGCTATACGATAAATGAAAGGGCCAGGATTCTTCGCAAGGGAAGCGGAAATATCATCTGTGTGATCGTCCCTTCCATGGAAAACCGGAATTATCGGGATTTTTATTATTGCCTGAAAAATTATGCAGAGGTCCGGGGGTTTATTGTAGAGTTATTGGTTACAAATAATAATCGCAAAAGCGAATATGATATGCTCCAGAGAGCTAAGGCAGTGATGGCATTTGGAGTTGCAGCAGTCACCTGCATGAATCAGGAAGAGTGCAGGGAAGCCTATGCCGGATTTGAAAACCTGTGTTTTGTCGAACGGCACGGGGCAGAACATTATCCGTATTTTGGATTTGATTATGAACTGGCAGGAAAACGGATTGCTGAAAAAGTGATCTCAGAGGATTTTCATCGCATTGCAGTCATCACAGATTCCATGCGCTTTTCCAATGAGCATGATTTCAGCAGAGGACTGTGCAGCCGGTTCCGTGGTGGAAAAGTAAAATATACACATATTACAACAGATAACCGCCGTGTTTCTCATTCCATGATCGATCTTTTGATGAAGGAAGAGGATTATGATGCTGTGGTGACAAGTAATATACGGTTTGCAGAAAAAATCCGGCATGTGGTGGAGAATTTTTCTCTTGAGCAGCCAATTCCGATTTTTACGCTATCTTCCGTGACATCACTTCCGGAGCAGGATTACCGGAAATATGAACTGAATTACGGCCTGCTGGGGCGGGCTGTTGCAGAAACACTCATTGGAGAAAGCGGTGAGAAGCAGGCACAGCCGGAGCAGCTTTTTGAAAATGATGGATTTCGCCTGTGGAATCAGATGGAGTGTGGCAGCAGGCCGGTAAAGCAGCTGCGCATCCTTACGATTGACAGCCCGGAGACTATGATCTTAAAGGGACTCGCAAGGCTTTATACAAAAGAAACCGGTACACAGATCCTGTTTGATGTCTATGCTTATGACGATATTTATGAACAGTTTCTGAAAGCAGAGAAAAAGGATGTCTATGATATTTTCCGCCTGGATGTTACCTGGCTGTCGTGGCTGGCGGAGCGCATTCTGGTACCGCTGGACGAAATTGACGCAGATATTGGCTCCTGCTATCAGGAATATATTCCGTCTCTGATCAAAAAGTATTCTGTGGTGCACGGCAGAGCCTATGCGCTTCCGGTTACACCGAGCACGCAGCTTCTGTTTTACAGAAAAGATCTCTTTGAAAACACTGCCGTGCGGAGACTTTACAGCGAAACGTATCATTCAGAATTGAAGGTGCCGAAAAGCTTTACAGAGTACAATCAGATTGCAGAATTTTTTGCGGAAAATGAACATCTGGAGCAGAATTACTATTCAAATCTGACATTGGGAAATCTGGGTGTTACGGCAACGGAATTTCTGACAAGGCTGTTCAGCCATAAAAAGCATCTTTATGAAAAGGACGGAAGAGTGGTGATCAATGACCAGGCTGGAATTCAGGCCCTCGAGGAGCTGGTGACGGCAAAACGGTATTCTGACAAGAAGGTTGTCAGATGGTGGACGACCTCAGCAAAGGATTTTGCGGAGGGGAAGCTGGCCATGATGATCAATTTCAGTAACTATGCATCAGAAATTCTGGGAGCAGGCTCCAGGGTTGTCGGTAATATCGGAGTTGCCATGGTGCCGGGACGCAATCCAATCTACGGCGGAGGCACGATTGGCATTTCGAAAAACAGCAGCTGCAAGCAGGATGCGCTTGCTTTTATAAAGTGGCTGACCAGCGACCCGGTGGCTTCTGGCATGGCAGCTCTGGGAAGTGTTTCTCCCAGCATCAAAACATACAGTAAATACCATATTATTGATGTTTTTCCATGGCTGGAGCTGTCAAAGGATTGTTTCGGCAAATCCCATACCCAGAGGATTCCGGCAGATTCTGACAAGACATTTAATGAGACCAAGTTTTTAAATATTCTTGGTATGGCGGTGGAAAATGTACTGATGGGATTTTTGCCGGTGGAGGAATCCCTAAACCGGGCCCAGCAGCTGGTAGATGAAGAAATTAACACAGCTGTTTAGCAGTGCGTGGCGCAAAGAGAGCAGAACAATGAAAAGAAAGGTTCTGCTCTCTTTTTTTGTCTGTCGGGCAGCGATAGTGCCGTATATTAAATGATGCAAATTATAACGTTATAATATTTACTTACATTTTACTGGGATTTTATCAAAAACAAGAGAAAACCATGATAGGATAAGGACGAAACAGGGTACGGAATATTGTCAAGAAGTTTCGAGATGGCGCCAGATAGATTCTGAAAATGTACATATTTTTATACTGTTTACAAAGTTGCCAGGAAAACACATGAAAAAATCACAATAAAAGAGAAAAAGAAAATGAAAATAGAAGCAAAATACACAAGTATAAGATTGACACGTTTCAAAAAGCAGTGTATGATTGGATTATCAAATACAGGGAGGGTTTTACAATGAAAAAAAGAATGTTAGCAATGGCACTGATTACAGCAATGGGCGCAAGCCTTCTGGCAGGCTGCGGCGGTAAAAGCAGCTCTGACGGTACAACCGCGGCAGCTGCAGACAGCAGTGCGGCAGAAGAATCTTCCGAAGCAGCTTCTTCGGATGCATCCGGTGAAAAACTGGTTGTCTACACCAACAGCGGCACCGACGGACGTTCAGAGTATCTGATCGAGAAAGCGAAAGAGGCAGGCTTTGATATTGAGGTGGTTGCGTTGGGGGCATCTGAGGTTACCGAGCGAATGATCGCTGAGAAGAATAACCCGCTTTGCGATGTTACCTTTGGCCTGAATAACATCGAGTACGAAAAATTAAAAGCCAATGGTCTTTTACAGCAGTGGAAGCCGGACTGGACAGACGGAGTCGACCAGAGCCTGATCGATCCGGAGGGATATTATTATCCGATCACAACAACACCTCTGGTTCTGATGGGAAATGCAGATTTCAGTCCGATGCCGGAGGATTGGACAGATCTGGTCAAAGATGAATATAAGGGACTGTATCAGCTACACCGTTTGGGAGGAGGAACTGCAAAGACTGTATTTGCCAGCATCATCAGCCGTTATCCGGATCCGAACGGTGATCTGGGAATCTCTGACGAGGGATGGGAAATCGCTTCTAAGTTCCTGGGTAATGCGCACAACATCGTAGACAGTGGTGAAGATGCAATCGGTAATGTTATCAACGGAAGCTTACCGTTAGATGAGCACTGGGCATCTGGTGTTCTTCAGGAACAGAAAGCGCGTGATTATAAATTCCAGATCATGACTCCGGAGGTTGGCGAGCCGTTTGTCGTAGAGTCTTTGGCAATTTCTTCCGGAACCAAGAAGTACGATACCTGTGTTGCATTTTTAAACTGGCTGGGAAGCTCTGATGTTCAGCTTGACTGGTCTAACCATTATGGAACCATTCCGTGCCAGAAAGAAGCACTGGCTCAGGTATCTGACGACATCAAGGAAATGATGGAAATTCTGAAGCCGCAGGATCTTGACTGGAGCTTTATCGCTGAAAATGTGGACTCCTGGGTTGAGAAAGCGGAACTGGAATACGTGCAGTAATAATAAAAAATGCAGAGTGCCTGGATGAGAGCGAAAACACAGGCGGCACTGCCGGAAACATAGTTAGGAGAACACCATGATAAAATATGAAAATATCGAAATTAAATATGGAGATTTTGTGGCCATTGACAATCTGAACCTTGACATCAGAGAAGGAGAATTCTTTACCTTTCTTGGACCGAGCGGTTGCGGAAAAACGACATCTTTAAGAGCACTGGTTGGCTTTCTGACTCCGTCAAAGGGGAAGGTTTATGTGGGAGACAAAGACGTTACGAATCTCCCGGTCGAGAAAAGAAATATTGGCATGGTGTTCCAGAGCTATGCACTTTTTCCGACAATGACGGTATATGACAATATCGCGTTTGGCATGAAGGTCAAAAAGCTGACCCGGGAGGAAATCGACCGGAAGGTGCATGAGGTTGCAGCCAAGATCAAGATCACGGAGGAGCAGCTGCGCAAAAACGTGGCTGATCTGTCCGGTGGTCAGCAGCAGAGAGTGGCGCTGGCCAGAGCTATTGTACTGGAGCCCAAAATCCTCTGTCTGGATGAGCCGTTGTCCAACCTGGATGCGAAGCTGAGAATTGACATGCGAATGGAACTGAAGCGTCTTCAGAAGGAACTCGGAATTACAACCTTATATGTCACCCACGATCAGGAAGAGGCACTGACATTGTCTGACCGGATTGCAGTCTTTAACAATGGTTATGTAGAACAGGTTGGAACCCCTTATGAGATCTATAACGAATCAAAAAGTGAATTTGTATGTGATTTCATCGGGGATATCAACCGTATGCAGAAGGAGCTTCTGGAAGAAATCAACCGTCAGTCAGCAAGAAAGCTTGATACCGGGAAAACCGGATTTGTGCGGATTGAGCGATGTATCGGAGAACCAAAAGAGGGTTATGCCCATCTTACCGGACTGGTTGAAGAAGCAGAGTTCAATGGTGTGCTGACCAAATATGTTCTGAAATGCTACGGTCAGAGGCTTAAATATCTGGAAAAGAATGACGGACGCAGATTGTACACAGAAGGCGAGCAGATGGATTTGTATGTCAATGCGAATGACATCATGCAGTTTTAGGAGGGATATTTATGGCTAAATTCAGGGGAAAAATCCAGGATGGAACGATAGATATTCCCGGTCTGATCATAAAAATCGCTCTGATCTGGTTTATTCTTACATTTCTGGTGTTTCCGAATGTGAATCTGCTTTTGCGGGTATTTATAAAAGATGAACACTTTACTCTGGAAGCAGTTTCTAAGATCATGCGCTCAGCCAGGGCAATGAAGAGCTTGAAAAACAGTTTTATCCTGGCAATCGCATCGATCATTACGGTGAATATTTCCGGTATTCTGATCGTGCTGTTTACGGAATATTTTGACATCAAAGGTGCTAAAATCCTGAGTATGGGATTTATGACTACTCTGATCTACAGTGGTGTCGTTCTTGTTACCGGATATAAATTTGTGTATGGCTCCACCGGAATTATTACGAAGGTGCTGCTGCAGATTTTTCCGAACCTCAATCCAAACTGGTTTACGGGTTTTGGAGCGGTATTGTTTATCATGACCTTTTCCGCCACATCGAATCATATGATGTTTCTGACGAGTGCCATACGGGGACTCGATTATCATACGATCGAAGCGGCAAAAAACATGGGTGCGTCTCAGCGTACGATCCTGTTTAAAGTCGTTCTGCCGACGATGAAGCCGACCATCTTTGCCATTACGGTCCTGACCTTTATCGCGGCACTCAGCACGATGTCCGGACCTCTGATCGTGGGCGGACCGGATTTCCAGACCATTAATCCGATGATCAAAACCTTTGCTAATATGACAGGTTCCCGGGATATCGCCGCTTTGCTTGCCATCATCCTGGGTCTTGCAACAACCGTTCTTCTGGCAATCATGCAGCATATTGAGAAAAAGGGTAATTTCATTTCTGTTTCCAAGACCAAAGCGCGGATGGAAAAACAGAAGATTGAGAATCCGGTACTGAATGTACTGGCTCATATCACAGCATATGTGATGCTGGTCATCTATATGCTTCCGATCTTAAATGTACTGGTGTTTTCCTTTACCGATGGCCTGACCATTAAGACCGGTCAGATCCGGAAGGATTCCTTTACGCTGGAAAATTATGCCAAGCTGTTTCGGTCTCCGGCCGCATTCAAACCATATCTCGCGAGCGTGGTATATTCCCTTCTGGCGGCACTGGCTGTTGCGGTAATCTGTATTGTGGTGGCCCGTATTGTGACAAAGGCAAGGAAAAAATATGATAAGCTTTTTGAGATTTTCATTCTGATTCCATGGCTGCTTCCGTCTACGATGATCGCACTTGGACTTATGATGACCTACGATGAACCGAGATTTCTGCTCGCAGACAAAGTACTGGTGGCTACTCCGGTGATTCTGCTGATTGCGTATATCATCATCAAGATTCCGTTTTCTTACCGTATGATCCGCGCGGGCTTTATCGGACTGGACGGCAACATGGAGGAAGCAGCTCAGGTTATGGGAGCAAAACCATTTTATACAATGCGCAAGGTAATTCTTCCGATCCTTATGCCGATTGTTCTGTCTGTGATCGTTCTCAACTTTAATGGATTGTTATCGGAGTACGATTTGTCGGTATTCCTGTATCATCCCTCCTATCAGCCGCTTGGCATTGTGATTAAAATGGCCACGGATGAGACAGCAACGATCGATGCCCAGGCTATGGCATTTGTATACACAGTAATCCTGATGATCATTTCTACGATTGCCCTGTGGCTTGGCCGATATCATGGAATCCAGACCATAAAATCATTTTTTGCAAAAGAAAACAGCAGGAGGAAAGCATCATGAAATCAATAAAAGAGCTGAGACAGGAAAAGGGAGTATTGGTTGCGGCCCATAGAGGAACGAGCGCAGGAAATATTCCTCCGAACTCCATTGCAGCGTTTGATATTGCCCTGAAGGAGGGTGCAGACATTCTGGAGATGGATCTCTTTCAGAGTGCGGATGGTGAAATTTTTGTATTCCATACCGGAATGGAGCCAAGTCATCTGGATCATCATATCAAGATTGAAACCTACACGGCAGCAGAGATTAAGCAGATGCGTCTGTGCAACTGTGATCTGATCGAAACCTTTCTTCCGGTCAATACCTTTGACGAGGTGTTGGAGCATTTAAAGGGAAAATGCAAAATGAATCTGGACCGAAGCATCGGCATCATTGAGCCTGTCATGAAAATGGTGCGCAGACATGGAATGGAAGACCAGATCCTGATGAAGAGCGATCCTTCGGAGCAGTCTCTGAAGCTGATCGAAGCATATGCACCGGATATCGATTATATGCCGATCTTTATGGAGGAGGACCATGCTTCAGAGAAAATCGAAAAAATGAAGATTCATTATGCCGGAGCAGAACTTGTGTTTAAGACAGAGCAGTCACCGATCGTGCAGGAAGCCTACCTGGAAGAACAGAAGAAGAAAGGTCGTGTTTTATGGGGCAACGCGATTTTGTATTCCAGCCGTGTGCCGCTGGCGGGAGGGCATTCCGATGATATTTCACTGCTGGAAGATCCGGCTCAGGGATGGGGATGGCTTGCTCAGAAGGGCTTTGATATTATCCAGACAGACTGGACCATGCATTGTGTCAATTATCTCAGGGAAAATAATTATCGGAAGTGATAAGGTATGAAGTTAAATTTTTTGGGCTGTGGTTCCGCGTTTAATCCGTTGGATGGAAACACCAGTGCATACTTTACGATCGGAAGAAAGCTGTACATTGTGGATGTTGGAGAAAGTGTTTTTCTGAAGCTGTATCAGAAAGATCTTCTGAGACAGTATGATGAAATCCTGATTTTGATCACGCATCTGCATGCAGATCATGTGGGAAGTCTGCCGTCGCTTATTTCATATGCATATTATGTGCTGGGAAAAACGGTGATGGTCATGCATCCTGATCCCGGGCTGTGGCAGCTTCTGGATCTGATGGGGATTGACCGCGCGGCCTATCACCGGCTGGAGTGCCATGCTCTGGAAGATGGTAAGTTAAACATCAATGCGGTTCCGGTCAGACATGCAGATGATATGCGCTGTTATGGCTATGTGATCGAGTGCGACGGGGAGAGCATATATTACAGTGGGGATTCCTATGAAATTCCGGAATCCATTCTTCAAAAATTCCGAAATAGAGAGATCATCCGGATTTATCAGGATACTGCGGAATTTTCTTCCGGCCATCGCTCGCATTGTCCATTAGAAGAACTGGAGCGCGATATTCCGGAAGATCTGAGGAAATATGTGTACTGTATGCATTTTACAACAGATTTCACGGAAAAATTAAAGACAATGGGATTTTGCCAGGTCATGCAGCCGGTGAAAATCTGAACAGGAAAATCCTCCGGACGTTCAAGTTCGGAGGATTTTCTTGTTTTTTTTCAGGATGACCCTTATAATGATTCTGAAATGTTGGAACAAACAGGAAAGAGAGATTTACGATATGAACAGCATGCAGATTCCTGCCCATGTGGAGCAGATCATCCGGACCTTAAACAGCCACGGCTACGAAGCCTTTGCGGTGGGCGGCTGTGTGCGTGACACACTCTTAGGAAGAACGCCGGGAGACTGGGATATTACAACCTCGGCAAGACCGGAGCAGGTAAAGGCCTTGTTTCGCCGCACCATCGATACCGGTATCCAGCATGGAACGGTGACCATCATGCTGGACCGCACCGGCTACGAGGTAACGACTTACCGCATCGACGGGGAGTATGAGGATGGCCGGCATCCGAAACAGGTGGAATTTACTTCTGACCTTCTGGAGGATCTGCGGCGGAGGGATTTTACCATCAACGCTATGGCTTACAGCCATGAAACCGGGATTGTAGATGCCTTTGATGGCATGGCAGATTTAAAAGCGCACCGGATCCGCTGCGTGGGCAATGCCATGGAGCGTTTTACGGAGGACGCACTCCGTATTCTCCGGGCCATCCGTTTCTCTGCCCAGCTGGATTTCGAGATTGAAAAGGAAACCTTTGATGCCATTTCCGTGATCGCGCCAAATCTGGCCAAGGTCAGCAAGGAGCGTATCCAGATGGAGCTGACCAAGCTTCTTTGCTCCGACCACCCGGAAAAGATCCGTGAAGTTTATGAGACCGGAATCAGCACCTATGTATCACCGGTGTTTGCACAGCTTGACTGGAAGCAGGCACGGACATCGGCAGAGCTTCCAAAGGAAAAGTATGTGCGTTGGGCAGCTTTCCTTCGCTGCGGCAAGGGACCGGAGCAGGCAGTGCAGGTGCTTCGCGACTTAAAGCTGGACAATGACACGATCTCCAAGGTGAAGACACTGGTTACCTGGGCCGGTGTGGTGCCGGAAGCTTGTGAGGTGGAGGTGCGCCGCATGATGAGCCGCATGGAGCCGGAGGTCTGGGACAGTCTGATGGATTTAAACGGATATGGATCGGAAATCCGCACGCTGGTGGAAACCATCCGTGAGCGTGGTGACTGTCTGGGCTTAAAAGAGCTTGCCGTCAAGGGACAGGACCTGATCGCAGCAGGGGTAAAGCCAGGAAAAGAGATGGGATCCATGCTGCACGGGCTTTTAGAGCATGTGCTGGAAAAACCGCAGGATAATGAAAAGGAGACGCTGCTTGGCATAATCCGGAAATCCATTTCATAGGTTGGAGAAAACGTTACATTACTGTTCACGAAAGGCGTGGCAGCAATGAAGGTTTGGTCCGGAGTTTTGGGGGACTGCCGGATTGCCGCATATGAAGTGGAGGGGTGAGCGTGATCGACAGTTATCTGGAGGTTTTAAAGCAGTACGAAGGAGAAGCAATAAGCGTACGGCGCGGACGTGGGGCCTGGATCTGTGAGTATCCGGATGGACTCCGGCTTCTGAAGGAATACCGGGGAACACAAAAACGCCTGGAGTTTGAGAGTGCGGTGCAGGAGGAGCTATTGCAGATGGCAGTCTGCCGGGTAGATAGTTATGTGAAAAACCGGGAAGACGGGCTGATGACAGCTGGGCCGGATGGGGTAAAGTATGTTTTAAAGAACTGGTTTTCTGAGCGCGAATGCAGTCTGCGTGACCGGAAGGAGATCCTTTTTTGTATTCGCCAGATCGCTGCGCTTCACAAGACACTCCAGAAGATTCTGTGGCGGGAGGAATGGAGCCTTGGCTCCACGGTGCTGCCGGCGCTTTCAGAGGAAATGGCACGTCACAACCGGGAAATGAAGCGGGTGCGGAATTTTATCCGCACGAAACGAAAGAAAACAGAATTTGAATTACGTGTCATGCAGAACTTTGATGAGTATTACCATCAAGCACTGCATGCAGAAAAAGGGCTGGAGCCGCTGGATCACGATCAGGCGGGAAACCGGCTCTTTTTGTGTCATGGGGATTTAGACCAGCATCACATCCTGCTTTTGCCAGAAAGCCAGACAGCGGCATTTACCGGGTTTAGCCAGATGCATCTGGGACGTCAGATGAGCGATCTGTACCGTTTTATGCGGAAAGTCATGGAAAAGCATGGCTGGGATGAATTTTTGGGATATGCCATGCTGGAGGCCTATAATGCTGTGCTGCCTATGACGGAGGATGACCGGAACTATCTGTATTTCCTGTTTTTATATCCGGAAAAATACTGGAAACAGCTGAACTACTACTACAATGCGAATAAGGCCTGGATCCCGGAAAAAAATGTAGAAAAATTAAAGACGCTGGAAGCACAGCAGGGCTCAAGAAACCGTTTTTTGCAGAATGTATTTCAAGATCCGGATTTTTCTGGCTAGGATTATAAGAATTTGAAATTATCGGAATTTTGTCGTGTTTTGTCGTTCATAAATTGACAATGCAGACATCTTCGGCTTCCTTTTTTTCCCTTGCTGAGGTATAATAAAGATAGTGTTAACTGTGAAGATACTTGGCAGTTACAGCATGAAATCATGAGGGAGCACAGGAGGAAGGTTTTTTATGAAGGATTACATGAAGATTTACCAGGAATGGCTGTCTAATCCGTATTTCGACGAGGACACCAAGGCAGAATTAAAGGCAATCGAACATGATGAAAACGAGATCAAAGAGCGTTTTTATATGGATCTGGAATTCGGTACGGCAGGTCTGCGCGGAATTATCGGTGCAGGCATCAACCGCATGAACATTTATGTAGTGCGCCGTGCGACCCAGGGTCTGGCAAACTACATCATCAAACAGGGAGGCAGCAGTAAAGGCGTTGCCATTGCTTACGATTCCAGACACATGTCCCCGGAGTTTGCGGATGAGGCAGCACGCACCCTGGCAGCCAACGGCATCAAGGCTTACAAGTTTGAGTCTCTTCGTCCGACTCCGGAGCTGTCCTTCGCAGTGCGCGAGTTAGGCTGTATCGCCGGCATCAACGTGACGGCAAGCCACAACCCGCCGGAGTATAACGGTTACAAAGTATACTGGGAGGATGGCGCACAGTTTACCCCGCCTCACGACAAAGGCGTAACCGAAGAGGTTCTTGCCATTGAGGATCTGTCCACCGTGAAGACCATGAGCGCAGAGGATGCCATGGCAGCAGGCCTCTATCAGGTGATCGGCAAGGAAATCGATGACAAATACATCGCACATGTTAAAGCACAGGTTGTAAACCAGGATGCCATCGACAAGATGCAGAAGGACATTACCATCGTTTACACCCCGCTTCACGGAACCGGCAACATCCCGGTGCGCAGAGTCTTAAAAGAGATCGGTTTTGAGAATGTTTATGTAGTACCGGAGCAGGAGCTTCCGAACGGTGACTTCCCAACCGTAAGCTATCCGAACCCGGAGGCAGCAGAAGCATTTGCACTCGGCTTAAAGCTGGCTGAGGAGAAGAACGCAGACCTCGTTCTTGCAACCGACCCGGATGCAGACCGTCTTGGCGTTTATGTAAAAGATACCAAATCTGGTAAATACATTTCCCTTACCGGAAACATGTCCGGTTCCCTGCTGTGCGAGTACGTGCTGAGCCAGAAGGCTGCAAAGAACGCGATTCCGGCAGACGGCGAAGTTGTAAAATCCATCGTAAGCACGAACCTCATCGACGCAGTGGCTGCTTCCTACGGCTGCAAGCTGGTAGAGTGCCTGACCGGATTTAAGTGGATCGGCCAGCAGATCTTAAAAGAAGAGCGCACCGGCGTTGGTCACTATATGTTCGGCATGGAAGAGAGCTACGGATGTCTGATCGGTACCTATGCCCGCGATAAAGATGCCGTTTCCGCTACCGTTGCCCTCTGTGAGGCTGCTGCATACTACAAGACCAAAAACATGACTCTGTGGGATGCCATGGTAGAGATGTATGAGAAATACGGCTACTACAAAGACGCTGTAAAATCCATCGGTCTGTCCGGCATCGAAGGTCTGGCAAAGATCCAGTCCATCATGGAGCACTTCCGCAATAATACACCGGAAGGCTTTGGCGACTACAAGGTACTCTCCGCAAGAGATTACAAGAACGACACCATCCGCAACATGGCAACCGGAGAAGTAACTCCGACCGGCCTGCCGTCCTCCAACGTGCTCTATTACGACATGAACGACAATGCATGGCTGTGCATCCGTCCGTCCGGCACCGAGCCGAAGATCAAGTTCTACTATGGAATCAAGGGAACCTCCTTAGAGGATGCTGACGCGAAG
>OGIO01000485.1_pt1 | contig 48627 bp, 45 predicted proteins | sample 1571841 | NCBI WGS metagenome assembly OGIO01 (sample SAMEA2582111, study PRJEB24529) | metagenome | biome: Human gut stool | place: China | collected 2011
GCAGTGCAGATACATCAGTTGTCAAAAAAGCATCTGCGACAGCAAATAAACCCAGGATATAGATGCATCAGATCCCAGAAAAGTAAATCCTTAATTACGATACGACACAAAGTAAGAAAAAGACTATGCAATCCAGCGAATTGGAGTCGGGCTTGCCCGACGAAGTTGAGCAGGAGTGCATAGTCTTTTTCTTACTTAGAGGCCGTCGTGAATTAAATAGCAATTTTACGCATGGACAATATCGTGCCTGAAACACAAAAAAGACAAAAAAGTGCCATATATTGGATAAGTATTTGGTCGAAGAAGCTGCAAAATCTTGTTATATTGAAAGTACAGGAGATCGCAAAGCGTTTAGGTAAGGAAACACCTTCGGACATCGACTCGAAAATACCTCGCAAAGCGTTTAAAGTAAGGAGGAACCAAAATCATGGAGATACAGAAAATTACAGATGCGTCATTTGGAAAATATGGACGGGTTCTGGAAAGGTATTCAATCGACAGGATCTTAAAAGAAATGGAACACACGCCACTTCCGAAAGATGTCATTTATGTGCCATCCGTAGAAGAGATGGAAGCACTTCCGGAAGCAGAAGCATTCCAGAATCGTGCTTACGGTGGACTGCCGATTCAGATAGGGTATTGCAATGGCGATAATAACAAGTTAAATGCGTTGGAGTATCACCGCTCATCAGAGATTAATATTGCAGTTACAGATATGATTTTATTGCTTGGTGCACAGCAGGATGTAAAGGATGATTTTACATATGATACTTCTCTTGTAGAAGCATTTTATGTTCCGGCAGGGACAGTAGTGGAAATGTATGCGACAACATTACATTATGCACCATGCACGGCAGTAGAAGGCGGATTCCGCTGTGTGGTAGTTCTTCCGGCTGGAACGAATACAGAACTTACATTTCCTATCGGAGAGAACGGAGAAGATAAGTTGACCACGGCAAAGAATAAATGGCTGATTGCACATGAAGAAGCAGGAATCGAAGGTGCATTTTGTGGATTACAAGGTGAAAATATCACATTGTAAGTGAATAACTTATTTGAAATTTACGAAGTGTGTGGAAAATTATAACAGATATAAAATAAAAAGAAAGGTTGGTATAAAAGATGAGTAATATGCCAGAATTGAAAATCGGAGTTGTAGCAGTAAGTAGAGATTGTTTCCCGGAGAGCTTATCCGTAAACAGAAGAGCAGCACTTATGAATGCGTATAAAGCAAAATATGGAGAGGCTGACATTTACGAATGTCCAATCTGCATCGTAGAGAGTGAAATCCATATGGTACAGGCATTGGAAGATATTAAAGCACAAGGATGTAATGCGTTGGTTGTATATCTTGGAAACTTTGGACCGGAGATCGCAGAGACATTACTTGCAAAACATTTTGAAGGACCAAAGATGTTTGTTGCAGCAGCAGAGGAGACAGGAGACAATCTGATTCAGGGAAGAGGAGATGCTTACTGTGGAATGCTCAATGCAAGTTATAATTTGAAATTGAGAAATATCAAAGCATATATTCCGGAGTATCCAATCGGAACAGCAGAAGAGTGTGCTGATATGATTGCTGAATTCCGTCCAATCGCACGTGCAATCATCGGATTAAATGATTTGAAGATTATCAGCTTTGGACCACGTCCACTGAATTTCCTTGCATGTAATGCTCCAATCCAGCAGTTATATAATCTTGGTGTTGAGATTGAAGAAAATTCAGAACTTGATTTGTTTGAGGCATTCAACAAACACGAAGGAGATGAGAGAATCCCTGCAATCGTAAAAGAGATGGAAGAAGAGCTTGGAGAAGGTAATAAAAAACCGGAAGTTCTTCCAAAGCTTGCACAGTATGAATTGACATTAAAAGACTGGATTAAGGAACACAGAGGATATCGTAAATATGTTGCGATTGCAGGAAAATGCTGGCCTGCATTCCAGACACAGTTTGGTTTTGTACCATGTTATGTAAACAGCCGTTTGACAGCACAGGGAATCCCTGTATCCTGCGAGGTTGATATTTACGGAGCATTGAGCGAATTCATAGGAACCGTTGTAAGTCAGGACACAGTTACATTGCTTGATATTAACAACAACGTGCCGGCAGATATGTACAAAGAAGATATTGAAGGAAAATTCCCTTACACACACAAAGATACATTTATGGGATTCCATTGTGGAAACACAGCATCAAGTAAATTATCGTTCTGTGAAATGAGATATCAGCTTATTATGGCAAGAGCATTGCCGGAAGAAGTGACACAGGGAACACTGGAAGGAGATATTGTGCCTGGAAATATTACATTCTATCGCCTGCAGAGTACATCAGACAACAAACTTCGTGCATACATAGCTCAAGGTGAAGTACTTCCGGTAGCAAGCCGTTCGTTTGGAGCAATCGGTGTATTTGCGATTCCGGAAATGGGAAGATTTTATCGTCATGTATTGATTGAGAAGAATTTCCCACATCACGGAGCAGTTGCATTCGGTAACTACGGAAAAGCATTATTTGAAGTATTCAAATATATTGGTGTGCCGGTAGAAGAAATCGGATATAACCAGCCGGCAGGAGTACGCTACCCAACAGAGAATCCTTGGGCATAGGAGATAAATGGTGCGGAAACACGCTCAGACATCGACTCGAAAAGCCCTCGTCTGATACCGAGGTATACCTAAACGCTAAGCTCGAAAAGCCCTTGCTAAGCGTTTAGGTAAAGAAAGGATTTTTAGATTATGTTATATATAGGAGTAGATCTTGGTACATCGGCAGTAAAGTTATTGTTGATGGATGAAAAGGGAAAAATTCATAATATTGTTTCAAAAGAATATCCGCTTAGTTTTCCGCATCCGGGCTGGTCGGAACAGAATCCGCAGGACTGGAAAGAGCAGTCACTGGCAGGGATCAAAGAATTGATCGCAGACGCGGACAAGAGCCAGATTGCAGGAATCAGCTTTGGCGGACAGATGCACGGACTGGTTGTGTTAGATGAGAATGATGAAGTGATCCGTCCGGCAATTTTATGGAATGATGGGAGAACAACAAAAGAAACAGATTATCTGAACGAAGTGATCGGAAAGGATAAGCTTTCAAAATATACGGCAAACATTGCATTTGCAGGATTTACAGCACCGAAGATTCTTTGGCTGAAAGAACAGGAACCGGAGAATTTTGCAAAGATCAACAAGATTATGTTACCAAAAGATTATCTTGCATATGTGTTAAGCGGTGTTCACTGCACGGATTATTCGGATGCATCCGGTATGTTGTTACTTGATGTAGAGCATAAATGCTGGTCAAAAGAGATGTTGGAAATCTGTAATGTAAAAGAGGAACAGCTTCCGACACTGTATGAGAGTTATGAAGTGGTCGGAAATGTGAAACCGGAGGTTGCAGAAGAGCTTGGAATTTTGACGAGTGTGAAAGTGATTGCAGGAGCAGGAGATAATGCAGCAGCGGCGGTTGGAACAGGAACGGTTGGAGAAGGAAGATGTAACATTTCTCTTGGAACATCAGGAACCATTTTTATTTCCAGCAAGAAATTTGGGGTAGATGAACATAACGCCTTACATTCATTCGACCATGCAGATGGTTACTATCATTTGATGGGATGTATGTTAAGCGCAGCATCTTGTAATAAATGGTGGATGGATGAAATTCTGAAGACAAAAGAATATGCTAAAGAGCAGGAACAGATTCGTAAACTTGGAGAAAACAAGGTGTTTTATCTTCCATATTTGATGGGAGAGCGTTCACCGCACAATGATCCAAAGGCAAGAGCAACATTTATAGGAATGACAATGGATACAACAAGAGAGGATATGACACAGGCAGTTCTGGAAGGTGTTGCATTTGGGTTACGTGATTCTTTGGAAGTGGCAAGAAGTCTTGGAATCCAGATTGAGCGTACAAAAATTTGCGGAGGCGGAGCAAAGAGCCCACTTTGGAAAAAGATTGTTGCAAATGTAATGAATTTGAAGGTGGATGTCATTGAAAGCGAAGAAGGTCCTGGATATGGCGGAGCGATTTTGGCAGCGGTAGGCTGCAAAGAATTTGCAAGCGTTGAAGAAGCAACAGAGAAGCTTGTGAAAATTGTAGATACGGTGGAACCGGATGCAGAACTGGTAGCAAAATATGAAGAGCGTTATCAGAAATTCAGACAGATTTACCCGACATTAAAAGGTTTATTTCAAGAATTGAATTAAAAAACAGCAGAGATTTCAAAGATATGCGGTATAAAAACAGCATAGCATTGAAATTTCTGCTGTTTTTGTGTTAAACTGGTAAAGCATGAAAACATTTGAGAGTTTTTGGAGGTATATATGAAAAGAGAGTCATTTGGTTCCCGATTGGGATTTATTCTGGTGTCTGCCGGATGTGCTATCGGAATCGGTAATGTCTGGAAATTCCCTTACATTTGCGGTGCATATGGAGGGGCGGCATTTATTTTAATATATTTGTTGTTTTTAATTATTTTGGGAATTCCGGTACTGGTATGTGAATTTGCGGTCGGAAGAGGCAGTCGAAAGAGTGTTGCACTTAGTTTTGATGAACTACAGTCGAAAAATGGGAAATGGACCCCATTAAAATTTATTGGAATCATCGGATGTTATATGTTGATGATGTTCTATACAACTGTTGGCGGATGGTTGATGTATTATTGTTACAAGGGGATTCGAGGCAGTTTTGTGAATGCATCTTCTGATAATATTTCAACGCAATTTTCTCAGATGCTTACAGATGTACCGACGATGTTGTTCTGGACAATTCTGATTTGTGTGATTGGTTTTGCGGTATGTATGTTTGGGTTAAATAATGGTATTGAGCGTGTTACAAAAGTGATGATGACGGCGTTGATTCTGATTATGGTAGTTCTTGCCATTCGTTCTGTGACAATGGCAGGTGCCGGAGAGGGAATCCGTTTTTATTTAATCCCTGATTTCCATAAGATGGTGGAAAGCGGAATCGGTAATGTGGTATTTGCAGCATTGAGCCAGGCGTTTTTCACATTGTCGATCGGTATTGGTGCGATGTTGATCTTTGGAAGTTATCTGGATCAGTCCAGAAGTCTGACCGGTGAGGCAGTAAATATTATGCTTCTTGATACATTTGTTGCCCTGACAGCAGGATTTATTATCATTCCGGCATGTTTTGCATACGGAATCGAGCCGGGAGCAGGTCCGAGTCTTATCTTTATAACATTGCCAAATATTTTTGCACAGATGAGTGGCGGAAGAATCTGGGCATTCTTATTCTTCTTATTCCTGACATTTGCAGCATTGTCAACAATTATTGCTGTGTTTGAAAATCTGGTTATGTTCAATATGGAACTGCTTGGCTGGAGAAGAAAGAAGAGCGTGCTTGTATGTGCAGCGTTGATTATCATTTTAAGTATTCCATGTGTGCTTGGATTTAATGTCTGGTCAGGTGTGCAGCTTCTTGGTGAGGGAAGCACAATCATGGACCTGGAAGATTTTATTGTATCTAATAATCTGCTTCCACTGGGAAGTCTTGGCTATGTATTATTCTGTACAAGAAAGAACGGCTGGGGATGGGATGCATTTATTAAAGAGGTTAATACAGGAAGTGGTATGAAGTTTCCAAAAACACTTCGTGGTTATGTAAACTACGGAATTCCGGCAATTATCATTGTTATATATCTGAAGGGGTATTATGATAAATTTAAAGATATGGGAACAGGAATTTTTGTTGGCTGGATGATATTTGCAATTGTATTTCTTGCATGGGTAATATACTGTGCAACGTCTGTGGAGAAGGACAGAACAGAATAAGAAAGTAAAAGACGGAGTGAGTGTGGGACATTCACTCCGTAAAATATAAGATGAGGAACGAAAATGGATTATAAGTTGTTGATGAATACAGCAATTCTTGCAGGGGAGATTATGTTGAAAAGTGGAGCGGAAGCGTATCGTGTAGAGGATACGATCCGCCATATCCTGAATATGGCTCATGTGGAAAATGTAGATACGATCGTGTTGATGACTGGAATTGTGGCAACGATAGATAATCCGGATATGGAAACGATCACAGTAATTCGGAGAGTGGAATCCAGAGGAAATAATTTGAATCGGATCGCTATCGCAAATGATATTTCCAGACGATTTTGTGAGGGAAAAATCTCACTGGAAGAAGCTTACAAGGAATTGCAACAGATTGAAACAAAACAGTATCGAAGAGCTATATATAATATTGCGACAGTCTGTATCTGCGGAGGATTTGCTCCATTATTTAACGGAGGATGGCTGGAGGTGGCCGGTGCGTCCGCGGCAGGGGCAGTGCTTGCACTAATTGTGACAATAGGAAAGAAATTAAAGATACAAGGGTTTATACAAGATGTTTTGTCATCTTTTGGATTGGCACTGATGGCTATTTTTTTGAAGAGGCAGTTTCCGGCTATGAATATGGATACGGTAATCATCAGTGGTATTATGCCACTTGTTCCGGGAGTTGCGATCACAACTGCAATACGTGACACCCTTCAGGGGGACTATTTGTCAGGTTGTGCAAGGATTCTGGAAGCATTTCTGTGTGCGGTATCTGTGGCATTAGGAGTTGCACTGGCAATGGCGGCAACCGGAATTATGGGGACAGGAGGTGTTGTTCTGTGATGAGACTTTTAGGTGGTGCAATTGGATCATTTATTGCAATTGTATGCTTCGCAATCATTATTGAATGTCCGAAAAAATATCTTCCTTTAGCCGGTGTGATCGGAGCGGTGGGAGGAACTGTTTATTTGTTCTGTCTTAATATTGTCAAGACAGATGCAGTACTTGCAGCATTTTTTTCTGCATTAGCAATTACAATATTGTCACATATTTTTGCGAAAGGATTTCGCGCACCGGTTACAATATTTCTTATTCCGGGAATACTTCCGACAGTACCGGGAGCGGGGATGTATCGGATCGTTTATTATCTGGTGGCAGGAAATCAGGCAAAATGTGCATTTTACTTTGCGCAGACATTGGAAATTGCAGGGATGATCGCCCTGGCAATCTTTTTAGTTGGAACGATTGTGAATGTGATTCGAAAAAGTAAAAAAATACAAGAGAAAAGCCCTCGTTAACGGATGTTAACAGGGCTTTTCGTGATGTTTAGTCAAATTCTTTATATTCATTTACAAGCTTGAAGACTGTTCCAGATAACAAGAACAGTGCAATTAAGTTTGGAATTGCCATCAGACCATTGAAGGTATCTGCGATATTCCATACAAGTCCAAGATCCATAGTAGCACCAATCATTGCAACGAGGGAATATACGATCATAAAAGGTTTGATGACCTTTGCAGAGAAAATAAATTCAATGCAGCGAGCTCCATATAATCCCCATCCGATAATTGTAGAAAATGCAAAACAGCACATGGAAACAGCCGTAAATATAGATACCCAGTTTCCGTATGTGGATGTGAATCCAAGGATTGTAAGCTCAGCTCCGGCAGCCTCGCCATATGCAATCGGTACGCCGCTGCACAGGATTACAAGTGCTGTCAGTGTGCAAATGACAATGGTGTCGGTAAATACTTCAAATACTCCGAAGAAACCTTGTTTGACAGGTTTCTGAGTGTCTGCACAAGCGTGTGCGATGGAACCTGTACCAAGTCCGGCTTCGTTTGAGAAGATTCCGCGGGAAACACCTTTTTTCAATGTCATAAATGCACTTCCAACGATTCCTCCTGTGACAGAGCGTGGGTTAAATGCCCCCTCAAAGATGGAAGCAAATACAGCAGGGATATTTTCTATATTCAGGAAAATAACGCCGAGGGCGAGGAGAATATAGAATAATGCCATGAATGGCACAAGTTTTTCAGTTACTTTTCCGATTCGTTTTACACCGCCGAGAAGAACCATCCCGACTAAAAGTGTAAGAATGATACCTTGAATGAAGTTTGCCTGTGAGATCATATCCTGTGAAATGATGTGATAATTCAGCAGCGCAGAGTCAATGGCAGTCGTAATTGTGTTGACCTGTGTCGCATTACCGGTTCCAAATACGGTAAGTACTCCAAATACTGAGAACAAAACGGCAAGCCACTGCCAGTTTTTGCCAAGACCATTTTTGATATAGTACATAGGACCGCCGACAAGTTCTCCGTTTTCATTCGTTTCACGGAAATGGACCGCCAGAGTTACTTCGGTGAATTTTGTACACATTCCGAGAATCGCAGAAATCCACATCCAGAAGACTGCTCCGGGACCTCCGATTGCAATAGCTCCTGCGACACCGGCAATATTACCGGTTCCGACAGTGGCGGCAAGTGCGGTACAGACAGCCTGGAATGGCGTGATCGCACCATCACTGGCATTTCTTTTCCGGAAAATACGACCAATTGTTGTTTTAATGGCATATGGAAATTTGCGAATCTGCAAAAAGCGGGTTCGGATACTTAGATAAAGACCCACACCGATAATGCAGATCATAGCCGGAACACCCCAGATAAAGTTGTTTACGGCAGAGTTGACAGTTTCAATAGTATGTAACATAAAAAATCCTCTCTTCCTAAATAGAAACAAAATTCTGCTAAGCAAAGTTAAAAAAATAAAAAATCGCTGTGATTTGTAAAAATTCACCAGCGAAACATACAAAAAATATAATATCAGAAAATATAAGAAAAATCAATAAAAGGATGGATTGATTTTACCGGTTTAATGTGTTAAGTTGGTATAATGAATAAGAATCCGTAGGGGAAACGGTGAAGAAAGGTATGAATGTCAAAATAATTGGCAAAACATAGCAGAGGAGAATAAAATGATAGTTGCTTTAATTGAAAAAATCTATAGTTTTTTGTGGGGAGATTTGCTTCACATTCCATTGCCCGGAGGAAGCAGTATCGGTATTTCATTACTTATTATATTGTTGATTCCGACAGGAATTTACTTTACAATCCGCACAAAATTTTTATCAATCCGACTGATGCCGGATATGGTGAGAGCTCTTGTAGAGAAAAAAGAAGAAAAATCAAGTTTATCGACATTTCAGACATTGCTGGTATCTACAGCAACCAGAGTAGGAATGGGAAATCTTGTCGGTGTTGTAGCGGCAATATCGGTCGGAGGAGCCGGATCTGTCTTCTGGATGTGGCTTATGGCTTTGATCGGTTCGTGTACAGCATTTGCAGAGGCAACGCTGGCACAGCTTCATAAGCAGAAAGATCCATTGTATGGCGGATTTCGTGGAGGACCGGCATATTATATCCATGATTGTATAGAAGCAAAAACAGGGAAGAAACATAAAAAAGTAATCTGGGCAGTATTGTTTGCTATTTCAGGTCTGGTCTGCTGGTGTGGAATCAGTCAGGTAATCAGTAATTCAGTAGCTTCTTCGTTCCAGAATGCATTTGATATTCCGCCGTTATATACAACAATTCTTCTTGTTGCGGTAGCTGCGGTAATTGTATTACGAAAAAATGCTACGGTTAAGGTATTGGATTTTATGGTTCCGGTTATGGCGGTATGCTATTTTGCAATCACATTATTTATTATCATAACAAATATTGGACATGTTCCGGCAGTATTTACAAGAATATTTGAAGAAGCATTTGGACTTCGTCAGGCAGCGGCAGGAGGAATTGGTGCAGTTATTATGAACGGTGTGAAAAGAGGATTGTTCTCAAATGAAGCCGGTTCCGGTTCAGCTCCGTGTGCTGCTGCAGCAGCAGATTGTCACAGACCGGCACAGGCAGGATTAGTTCAGGCTCTTGGCGTATTTGTGGATACCATCATCATTTGTACATGTACAGCAATGATTATGCTTCTGGCTCCGCAGGAGTTGACAGAAGGATTGACAGGAATGGAATTGCTTCAAACAGCGATGGGATATCATATGGGACGATTTGGAGTTATATTTATCGCAGTTACATTATTTTTATTTAGCTTTTCAACATTTCTCGGAATTCTGTTTTACGCCCGCAGTAATGTCGCCTATTTATTTGGGGATAAATGGTGCTGGCAGACAGCCTATAAAGTGCTCGCACTTATCATGTTGTTCATCGGAGGTATTGCAGCGTATACATTTGTATGGGATCTTGGAGATGTTGGAATTGGGTTAATGACAATATTCAATGTAGTATTCTTATATTTACTGGCAGATGAAGCGATAGATGAACTAAAAGATTATGAAAAAAGTAAAAAACTGAAAAAATAAGGTTAATTATAAAAAAATTAGTTGTAAATGTGATATATTTGGGGAAAGTGATAGAATGTCATATTCAAAAAAGAGAAGAGTATCCTACATAGCGGTTTTTGTATGTGTGGCGGCAGCATTGCTTTGCCGCCATGTGAAAAAGACATCGGATATCGAAAATATAATATTAGATCAGAGCCGTACTTGTCTGTATCTGGGTTTATATATAGCATGGGGGATTTATTTGCAAAAGAGAGTAGTAAATTCCAAAATCAGAAGATGTCTTGTTAAAATCGCCAGCCTGATGGTTTTTTGGATTTTTTTGCGAAGTATAAAATATCATATTTTAATGGAAGTATTCAGTAGAAGAATGTGTTGGTATTTGTATTATATTCCATGTACGATGATTCCGACGCTGGGACTTAATGCAGCAATATTGATGGGAGAAGAAGAGGAGAAGAATACAAGGGTTCGCACATTAGCTCTTGTGCTTCCGGCAATTTTATTAGCTCTTTTAGTTATTACAAATGATTTTCATCAGCTTGTATTTTCTTTTCCTGGCGAAAAGCCATTCTCAGATGCAGAGTATCAGTATGGACCGGTTTTCTTTGCTGTCCAGATTTGGGCAATTTTCTGTCTGATTGCAATGGAAGTGATTTTGACTAAAAAAAGTAAAATTCCAAACAAAAGAAGAATTTGGCTCCCGTTTTTTCCAGGAGCTTTGCTTCTTATCTGGAATTTTGGTAATGTTATTGGAATATCTGTTATAAGGAATTATTTCGGTGACATGGCAGTGGTTTGCTGCCTGTTGATGTCAGCAATTTATCAAAGCTGTATTTACTGCGGATTAATTGAGACAAATACCCGGTATACGGAATTATTTCAGGCGGCAGGAGGAATTTCAGCAGAGATTACAGATGACAGATGGAAGGTATGGTATCGTTCAGGAGAATTTCCTAATATTACAGACCAGATGCGACATGACGCAAAATATGCACCATTGATGCTGGAACACGGCATTCAGATTAAGCATATTTCTTTGCGGGGAGGTCATGCATTTTGGGCGGAAGATATCTCACCGGTATTGGATCAGTATAAAGAATTAGAAGAGCTCCAGGTGGAATTGACTGAAAGAAATCGGTTATTACAAATTGCATATGAAAAGGAAGCAGAGAAAAAAGCAGTTGAAGAGAAGAATCGTTTATTTAATTTAATACAGAATCAGACAAAGCATCAGATTCATTTATTAGATTATTATCTAGATGAGCTTCAGAAGACGGATTCAGAAGAGATTTATGATAAGCTTCTCAGAAAAATTGTGGTAGTCGGAACATATATGAAGCGTCGAAAGAATTTGATTTTGTCGCAGAAAGAAAAACAGGCAAAGCTAACGGCGGAGGATTTAAAAAGAAGTCTGACAGAGTCGTGTGATAGTTTAAAGCTTTGCGATATCAAAGGGACCTTTTATATTGATCCAACGATAAAATCGCTTGGGGATGATAGCATTTTAACCTGTTATGATTTTTTTGAATGGGTGATAGAAGAATTAATAGACGAACTCCAATCTGTTTTTCTGCGTATTGCAGAGATCGATGGACAGCTTAAAATTGCAGTGACAGTGAAAGGACCGGGCAATTTACCAGTATTGTTGAAAAAGAATCCAGGGCTTTATATGGAGCAGGAAGCAGAGGATGAATGGTTTGTATCGTTAAAAGTCTGAGCAAATAGTAGGAGAAAACAGGATGTATAGTTATGTGACATATGGTGTAAAATTGCATAATATATTGATGGTTTTGATGGAAATAAGTCTGATTTTGGAGTTGTGGATTTTTTTCTCAAGATTAATACGTTCGGCTGGATTAAAAAAAATAATGAGAATAGGAATTCTGTTTTTGATGTCCTTTGTGCTGATGTGCTTTTTCTTAAATGACCATAGATATCAGATTGGTGAAAATAATCATCCTTCGTTTTTGTTGAAAATCCCAATATGGATATTTTTAGCAGGAATGTCTTTGTTGATTATCTGCTTGTGTCTGCTAGTTAGAAATGAAATACTCACATGTCGGAAAAATATTTCAGCCTGGTCGGTTAAAGAGACAATGGATGATGTTCCATGCGGTGTCTGTGTTTCAGATTCCTGGGGACGTATCGTATTATCTAATAAAAAAATGAGAGAATTAAGCAGGATGCTGATTGGGGCAGCACTGCAGAACTATGAAGATTTGAAGCAGGTATTAGATGGAAATAAATCAGTTCAAGGAGTGACCAGACTCAGTCCAGAAAACAGTGTGCTTTATTTGCCAAATGGCACAGTGTGGATGTTTCAAAACTATATGTTAACGGAAGAAGAAGTTGCTGGGTATCTTCAGACAGTGGCATTTGATGTCACAGAAATATATTTTAACAGTGAAAAAATTCGGATGAAGAATGAAAAACTGGAATTGTTAAATAAAAAATTGAAAAAAATGTATGAGCAAATTGATGAAAGCATTCGTGAACAGGAGACTCTTAAAATGAAAATGCAGGTGCATGACAGTTTTGGGCGGAGTCTTCTTACGATCCGCCGTATGCTGGAAGGTAATAAAGAACCGGATTATATGAAAAATCAGTTGGAAATCTTAAAACAATCCGTATATATATTGTCCGGGATTATGCAGGATGATACAGAGAAACAATATGAGGAATCAATAAAACATGCGGAAAAACTAGGGGTTTCTGTGGAGATTGAAGGTGAGCTTTGCGATGAATATCAAGTTGCATTGATAACGGATAAAGCAATTCGCGAATGTGTTACAAATTGTATACGGCATGCACATGGAAGAAGAGTGTATGTACAAAGTCATAAAACCCGTGAAGGGTGGAAGGTCTGCATTACAAATGACGGAGAAAGACCGAAAGAAGGGTGCAGAGAAGGCGGCGGACTTTCTGCTTTGCGAGAAGTTGTCGAGAGAGACGGAGGAGAAATGACAACAAAATTTGAGCCGGAGTTTTTGTTGGCTTTAAAGCTACCGTTTTCGGAAACAGAAGAAGAATAAGACATAGGCTGGGAAGAGGAGGTAAGCAAAGATGATACGTGTATTAATAGTAGAAGATCAGAAGATCATGCAGAAATATTTTGAATATCTTATAGAGAACAATAAAGAAGAATTTCAGCATGTACAGACGATTGCAGATGCATATGAGGCAATAAAAATATGCAATAGAACAAGAGTAGATCTTGTGTTGATGGATGTACAGACATTTCATAACCACGATGGTCTTAAAGCCGGTAAAGAAATCAAAGAAGCACATCCTAAAATCAAAGTATTGATTGTTACCTCACTTATCGACCCGGAAGTTTTGGCAAGAGCAAAGTCAGGGAGTGCAGACAGTCTCTGGTATAAAGATCATGGGGACGAGGAAATTCTTGATGTTATTCGACGAACACTAGAAGGACAAAGAGTGTTTCCGGATATCTCTCCAGATGTGCAGCTAAATTGGATCCAGAGTGATGAAATCAGTCCAAGACAGCTAGAGATGCTGCGTTTGTATATAAAAGGTATGTCATATTCGGAAATTGCGAAAAAGATGGGATGTTCTACGGCAGGAGTTAGATGGAACTTCCAGGAAATGATCTCAAAAGCAGGATATTCCTGCAAAGAAGATTTGATCGCAGCAGCATTGGAGAGCAAATTACTTGTTACAACATTGAAATAGTGAGAGCATTGCAGATTTTCTGCAGTGCTTTCTTTTTTGAAAAATACCTATCATAAGTGCTAGTGTCAGAAAACTTTGTTGATGTGATAATAATTATAACAGAAATGCTATAACAAAAAGGAAGGAGGAATGGCTATGAAGAGAAAAATAATTAGTATGTTATTAATCGCATCTATGATTGTGATCTCGACTACATCATGTGGAAAAGAAAAGCCGGCAGAAGATAAGAAAGTATCTGCGGGAACGGAAAAGACAAAGAGTACCAATACGCAGGATTACGAACCGGCAGGAGTTACAAAAAAAGAATACCAGAATATGACAGCACAGGATCTTCTTGATAGAATTAAAGATTTAGAAAACCTGACAGAGGACGAAGCGGTAGAACTTGTATCAACATTTGCATATGTAGATTATGATGAAGAGTTTGAAAGAGTAGAGAATATAACGGATGAAGCACTGGAGATGATTCGTGACGAAGGAGGAAGCTTGCCGGATGATGAGAGTTTTCTTGAAACTCTTATAACAAGTGAGAATTCAAAAGTACGAGCATACGGATTTGGAGAGTTGGGAGGATTCTTATCTGATACATTAGGAAAGACGGTAAAAGAAACATTGGATAAAGAAACAGATCAGGCAGTTTTGTATGCAGCAATAGACTCACTTTCATCTTGTGGAGAGGATCCATATTTTGCGAAGTTTTTTATAAAAATGGCAGAGAATGAAAATCCGTTAATCCGTGAACAGGCAGCCTATGCAATTGGAAATCAGTGGTCAATCGGAGCGGAAGGCATGGAAGAAGCTATCGTAAAATTAATGAAAGATGAAGATATAACTGTACAAGAGACAGCATGCAGTCGTGCAGGAGAACTTGCAAATGACCAATTGATAGAACCGTTAGTTGAAATTTTAAACGATCCAGAGCAGATAGATTTACATGACGAATGTATTGAGTCGTTAATGACAATGTGGCTGGATTCTCCATTCTATAAGAATACAAGTGAAGCTTCATATCGTGCTACAATAGAGTATTTGTCAACGACACCACGAACAGAAGGAGTTCCTGCATGGGATGCAGTGTTTAGGTTACGTAATATTGATGAAGAAGATTTAGATGAGTGGAAGACAAAAGCAACATATTATGATTCAGACGAGATTTGTAATATTATGATTGATATTCTTGCAGATCCAGAAGCAGACTGGCTTTCCAGAAATCAGGCAATAAGTGTAATCATAAAAATCGGAAGTGATGCACAAAAAGAAACATTAAAATCAACAGTGGAAGGTCTGACGGATGAGGAAGCATCTTATCTGCAGGAACAATATGCAGAAGCAATAGAGGAAAGCTAAGAATTGCAAAACGAAATAGTAGAAAGGAGAAGTAAGTATGGGATTATTCGATAAAAAAAATTGTGATATATGTGGTGAAAAAATCGGATTGCTTGGAAATCGAAAATTAGATGATGGTAATTTATGTAAGAATTGTGCAAAAAAACTGTCACCATGGTTTGAGGAACGCAGACACAGTACAATCGAGGATATCAAACGTCAATTAGAGTATCGTGAGCAGAATAAACAGAAGGTAGAAAACTTCCGTGTGACACGCCAGATCGCAACACGGACATATAACATTTTTATTGACGATACGAATGGCAATTTTGCGGTAGCACATAATTTGGATATCTCAGAAAATCCCGACATTGTACCATTGTCATCTATTACAATGTGTAAGATGGAAGTAAAGCAGGACCGCAGTGAAGAAAAATATAATAAAGACGGAAAAATGGTTAGCTATCAACCTCCGGTATATCATTATGAATATGATTATACAATGCGGATTAAAGTAAGGACACCATGGTTTGACGATATGGATTTCAAATTGAATAACATAAGTCTTGAAGAGAAAGACAGGCACGAAATTATGGAAATTGAACAGACAGGAAATCAGATCGTGGCAGCTCTTACAGGAAATGTAGCAATGAACAATGGAATGCAAAACATGAATGGCGGCATGCAGTATGGTAATATGGGAATGAATAATGGAATGCAGAACATGAACGGTGGAATGCAGCAGGGCAACATGGGAATGAACAATGGAATGCAGAACATGAATAGCGGCATGCAGTACAGTAACATGGGAATGAACAATGGAATGCAAAACATGAATGGCGGCATGCAGTATGGAAATATGGGAATGAATAATGGAATGCAGAACATGAATGGTGGAATGCAGCAGGGCAACATGGGAATGAATAATGGAATGCAGAATATGAACGGTGGAATGCAGCAGGGAAATATGGGAATGAACCAGAATATGAATGGCAACGCACAGCAGATGGGTGGCACATGGAAGTGTCAGTGTGGAGCAGACAATACTGGAAAGTTCTGCGAATTCTGTGGACAGCCACGACCATTTTAACCTATAATGAAATCAGAGAGGAGATGAGGTTGAATGTCAGGTCTTGTAGAATATAAATGTCCGACATGTGGCGGCGCAATGGAATTTGACAGTGCTCTTCAAAAAATGAAATGTCCGTATTGCGATACGACAATGACGGTGGAAGAGTTTGAAGCAATGCAGAAAAAGGATGAAGATGATACTGGCAACGCACAGCAGAGTGAAAATACACAGTGGTCATCAGGAGGAAATAATCAGTGGCAGGACGGAGAGACAGACAACATGGCAGTCTATGTATGTGAGTCTTGTGGCGGTGAGATAATTGCTGATAAAACAACAGGAGCAACAACTTGTCCATTCTGTGACAATAAAATTGTCATGAAAGGCAATTTTGCAGGGGATTTGAAACCAGATTGTGTAATTCCGTTCAAGCTAGATAAGAAAGCAGCGAAAGCAGCATACATAAATCATCTGAAAGGTAAAAAATATTTGCCAAAAGTATTTAAGGATGAAAATCATATCGACGAGATCAAAGGTGTTTATGTCCCATTCTGGCTGTTTGATGCGTCTGTACAGGCAGATATCACATATGAAGCAGAGAATATCAACATCTGGGATGATGGTGATACAGAATATACGGAGCATGAAATATATAATGCTGTACGTGGAGGAACAGAGACATTTAGCCGCGTCCCGGCAGATGCATCCAAAAAGATGGATGACGTATTGATGGAATCTATAGAGCCATTTCACTATCAAGATGCTGTGCCATTCCAGTCAGCTTATCTGGCAGGATATGTTGCGGATCGTTACGATGTAGATAAAGAAGAACGTATGCAGCGTGCAGAAGAACGTATGAAACAGGCAATATCAAATAATCTGAAAAAAACAGTGACAGGATACACAAGTGTGAAGCAGCTGGGCGGGAATTTCCAATTTCCGTCAGCAAGTTATCAGTATGCATTGTATCCGGTTTGGATATTGAATACAACTTGGCGTAATGAAAAATTTGTATTTGCTATGAATGGACAGACGGGTAAGCTGACAGGAGATCTTCCGTTAGATAAAAAAGCGTTTCGACTGACATTGTTGATGCGAGGCGGAATTTTTTCAATAGTTTTCATTGCACTTTTATGGCTTTTATTCTAAAGGAAGGGGTGGGATGAATGATGAAAATAAGAACAAAAAGAATATTGCTTTCATTTCTGTCTCTGCTCCTGCTTCTGATGCCGATTGCGGTAAAGGCAGAATCGACAGATGACATGTATTATGTAAAAGACGAAGCAAACTTGATGAGTGAAGAAGAGCAGGAAGAACTGGAAACAAAATTAAGTACGATAAGTGATTATTGGGGCGAAGATGTTGTTGTACTCACCGTTAACTCGCTGGAGGGAAAAACAGCAGAAGCATATGCCGATGATTATTATGACATGAATGGATATGGAGTAAATGGAAGGAGTGGCGGAATTCTTCTGTTGGTTGCAATGGATGACCGTAAATGGCATATGTCAACCGGCGGAGAATGTATAAGCATATTCACAGATGCAGGCCTTAATTACATGCAAGAGCAGTTCGTATCGGCGTTGAGTGAAGGGGAATATGCAGAGGCTTTCAATACATTTGCAGATTTGTGTGATGATTTTATGGCTCAGGCTGATATGGGAGAGCCATATGATACCGGAAATCTTCCAAAGGAACCATTGTCAATCCTATGGTATATAGGAGCAGTTGCAGCGGCATTCTTACTAGCATTTATATGGGGTAGCATTGAAAAAGGAAAGCTCACTACAGTTCGTGAAAATCAGACAGCTTCTGATTACGCAGTGGCAGGAAGCTTGAATGTATATAACAGTCATGATCAGATGGTAAGAACATATGTAACTCAGCGTGCTCTTCCAAAAGAGGATTCTAGCAGCTCTTCAGGAAGTTCTACACATACAAGTTCGTCTGGATCAAGTCATGGTGGATGTGGTGGAAGTTTTTAGTAACTGAAAATTTTTAGCATAAAAGATAAAACGGATTGGATACGTGAAGCATTTCGTTTCACATATCCAATCCGTTATTTTTATAGATTAGGAAAGTGTTTTCCTAATCTATAAAGCTTTCTTAAAGATAATACCCTTATATTTGTTAAGTGCTCCATATACGATAAGACCAAGTACACCGGCGGAAATAACTTCGCCGACACCGACTGTTAACATCATAAATGGTATCGGAAGAGGTACTTGATATCCGTATTTTAATACGAATGGTACAACGATAATGTTTGCTACGATCGGTGGAACTGGAGCAAGATATTTACTCTTGTTTCTGAGCTGCCAGGTAAAGAAAGCTCCGATCAATGTAGCAAGGCTTCCGAATATGATATCCGGAACGATTGCACCGCCAAGGATGTTGCCGAGCAGACATCCGATAAAAAGTCCTGGGATTGCAGCTGGTGTAAATACAGGAAGAATAGTGAGAGCTTCGGCAAAGCGAATCTGCACTTCTCCAAATGCAAGAGATGCACCAAGTACTGTCAATACAACATAAATCGCAGCAATCATAGCTGCCTGTGCCAGATAAAGCACTTTTGAGTTTGAGTTTTTCATTATTCTGTTCTCCTTTAGTTTTGTTTTACGTGTGGAAGGTCACGAACACACGATTCATTTTACGCCGGAAATCGGCGAAACCCTTGTAAGACCTTGGTTTTTTAGGGTTTTGTAACGGGTGATAGTATAGCATAGCAAGAACGAAAAAGCAAGGAATGTCCAAAATTTGTCCAAAATGGGAAAAGGGCACATATATTTGTTAGTAAATGTTAGTCTGGAAAGGCTTCTTTATAAATTTCACAATATAATTTATATTCCTTATTTTTGATACACTTATAAAGTGCCTGCTGACCTTCAGATTTAAATTTTATAAAACAAAATCCAGTAATAACATATTCTTCAAGCAATTTTAATTCTTCTGAAGTATTGAAAATTGGTGTTGAAGGGGGACATGACGAAATACACTTCAAGGTATAGCTTGCTAATTCCTCTGCATGTTGAATATCACTTTTAAATCCCCATTTTTTTAATTCGTTTGCACCACGAACTATACAATCTGTTTCCCATATATCAATTAACTTATTTTTGATAGAGGATTTTATAGCCAAAATATCACGCCATTCTGTAAGAAAATCAGAAATAGTTTTATTGTCAAAAAATATACATGGAAATTTAAGCGTTATTTGTGTTTCGGTATCATTTTCTGATGTATTTCGCTTTGTGGTTTCACATTCACTAAAGGATAATGGATAAATGCGATTAAGTTCAAATAATGTGGAACACACATCTGAAAGAGAAGTTTCTTTTTCTGGCTTTTCATTCTCTTCTTTTATGCCAAGAAGAAAATCTGCTGAAACATGAAATACTCCAGCAATGGTGACTAATTGCTGAATAGTAAAACAGTCGGAGGTTGATAAATCTAAGGCTTTAGAAACACGAGACTGTTGTACACCGATGATTTCCGCAAGCAAAGACTGGGTGACACCTTGTTCTTTCATTAAATTGCTAATATTCTTTTTTAATATTGAAATATCATAATTTTCAAATTTGTTATTATTATTAATCATATATATATTCCTCACAATTATAAATAGAATCTTACAATATAATTATATGATGTTTGATTATATAGTGCAACATATATTACTATAAAATAAGACGAACAGAAAGGGTGGCAATGTAGGATGTATAAAAGAAAAGAAACTAATGCGGGAATACAGCCAAGATTTCTTAATATTGATGAGTTTATGAAATATACAAGTCTTGGCCGTACTAGTGCAATGAACTTAGGAAAAGAAATTGGTTGCAGTATAAAGGTCGGGAAGAGGGTTCTATATGATACACGAAAAGCAGATCAGTATTTCAATTCATTAACAGGAGTGAAATGATGCAAGAAGAAAACAGAAATAATCGAGTACACACAGAGGGAAAGTCCGGCAAGACAAGACCTACAATAGAAAGTCTGCTGCCAATTGGCAGAGAAAACGCAATCACAACAGAAGAGCTTGTGCGAAGGAGCGGTTGCGGATCAGCACGAGAACTTCAACAACACATAGCTTACGAACGTGAACACGGAGCAATAATTTGTTCTGGTTCTGGCTGTGGATATTGGAAACCTAAGGATATGCAGGAAGTGCGACAATTTGTAAAAACGATGGATGCGAGAGCGATAAACATTTTTAAAGCAACAAAAAGCGCAAGAGCGTTGTTAAAAGCGAACGAGGGGCAACAGATAGAAGAAAAATAGATGGATAAGTATATAAGCATGTTGTTAGCAGGATAATAAAAAGGCCGCTGCGTTATCTGGAAATAACGTAGCGGTTTTACTGTATAAAGCTATACTTACTCACAAAGATAGTATAGCAAAATATCCGAACTAAATCAACCGGAAAACCTAGTATTTAAGGGGAAAATGACCGGTTTTAAAACTTGATAAAAGTATTAACGATAGGAACAGAGGGTATTATATGCCGTACATGATAGAGGTTGTAGAAGCAGGAGCCACAATAGAGATACAAAAATACTACAGTAGCAGATATGGAAAAAGAGGAATCAAGAGGGGCGAGAAGAAAGCTCTCACAAGTGATGAACAAAGAGAAGTAAATAAAAGAGCAGCAGAGAAAAAGTTGAGAAGAATTATAAACGAGAATTTTCGAGAAGGTGATACACACCTTGTATTAGATTATCGAAGGGATAGACGACCAGAAGGAAAGGCAGGCATGAGGAAAGATGCAGATGACTTTCTAAGAGAAATGAGAAAGCTATATAGGGATGCTGGAGAGACGTTCAAATATGTGCATGTAATGGAAATTGGAAAGAAAGGAGCACTTCACCATCATCTTGTTATAAATACACCGGAAGGAATAAGCCAAAGAACTATAGCGAAAGCATGGAAGGGGAGAGGAAGGACACATTTTAATTTATTGGATGAAAGCGGGAACTATTCAAAGTTAGCAGCTTATCTAATAAAACAATCTGACGGAATGTTAAACAGTCCAGAAGCACTACAAGGCAAACGCTGGAATAGTTCAAAGAATCTTAGAAAGCCGAAGATATTGAAAAAAGAACCAATCAAGGATAGAGGGTGGTATAACCGAATTGCAAGACTACCTAAGAAATTAGAGAAATCTTATTATCTGGATGGAGAAAGCGTGCAAGAAGGAATCCACGAAAAGACCGGATATACATTCTTTGCGTATACATTCGTGAAAATAAACCAGACATGGAAGGAGACAGAATTAGAATGGGAAGATATCAGATAAAACAATAATCACCATTTTGGCGTTGTCAACAAAATGGTTAAAGGAGTGCAAGAAAATATGACAAATGAAGAGATTGTCGAACGAATCAGAGCAGGGGAAAACGTACAAGAAAATATGCTTGAACTATGGCAGCAGAACACAGGCATGATAAAGCAAATAGCTATAAGATTTACTGGATATGCAGAATTAGAAGATTTATTGCAAGAAGCGTTTATAAGTCTGTATGATGCCGTGGCTCACTATGACTCTGATCGGGGAGCGGCATTTTTAACATGTGCTACATATTGGATAAAGCAGAGGCTGTTTCGATACATAGAGAACAAGGGGGGAGTTGTCCGAATCCCTTCGGAGATGCAAGGGAAGATTAGACGATACAAAAAGGCAAGGAGCGAGTATTACAAATACCACGGATGTGAAGCATCAGATATTGAATTGAAGCGAATTTTAGGCGTTAATGAAGAAATGCTGCACCAGATAAAGGCATTTGCTAAAATGAGCGAAATAGCAAGCCTAGACAAACCAATAGGAGATGAAGAGGGAGAATATACATTAGGAGATTTGATAGCATCTGACGAGGACTTAGGAGAAGATATTACAAGAAAAATAGACCATGAAGCAATAAAAAAGGATATATGGGCGCGTGTTGATTCGTTACCAAGCGAACAGAGACAAGTTATACATATACGATATCAAGGAGATGCAACCAAAACAATAAAAGCGGTAGGGAAAATATTAGAACTTCCGGAAAATGTAACACGAAACATCCATGGTAAAGCGTTGAGAAAACTTAGATATCAAACAGGAACATCTAAAAAAGAATGGCGTTCATATTATGAGATGTATTTAGCACCAGCGACAAGTCACCATGTAGGCGTATCACAGTTCAATACAACATGGATAAGTGAAGTTGAAAGGGAAATCCTATTCAAGTATGATCGTTGAAAAGGCGATAGCTGGCAGCAGGTGTAAACAGTAATTGTTATAAGAAGGAGCAGGGGGAGTTGAAAAAGTTATATTAAAAGCGAGTGCGACCGCATGTCTACTATTTGTTACGCGATTTTCCGAATATAAAAAAATAAATGGTAAAAAGAAAGGATATAAAAGAGAGTTATTGCACCGGTGCAATAAAGCAAAGCTAAATTATTCAAGAATATTAGGAACGAATTATAATACAGCCCCCCGGTCAAATCTCTCGGAAAAATTCCAAATTGAAGAACGGGGATGTAGCCGTGACTCTGGAGAAAAAAATAAATTCTTGCGTGAAAGGGGTAGGGGTAAATTCAAGGATTTACTATAAGTAGAGTATTTTTAGAAAGGTGCAAAAATACACGTTTTTCACTGAAAAAAATGTTGATTTTGTGGATAAAAATTGCAATTTTATGTGAAAAATGAGATAAAAAACAAGGAGAAAATAAACGAATAAGAGCGGTTTAAATAATTGCGCCGGCGCAAATAAAATGGATGATAAAGAGATAGAAAACAAACGATATAGAAAAAGTTGCGGTAAATGATAGTTGATTGCATGCTGCTAACATGGTAATATACAGGCAGGGAAACCAAAGCCGGGCGGCTGCCCTTCTTTACGGAGGGATAAAAACACCCTCCAGACGAAAGAAAGGGGGGCGATAAGATGATTACATATTCTGATTTGATTCAGTTCTGTATATTCATTGTTGCCCTTGTAGGTCTTTGTTATGAGATTTTCAAGGGTAAACGAAAATAGCCGCCACTACCGCAAATAGTGACGGCTGTTAGTAAATAACAGTTAACTATATGATTGGGTAGCCGCTTGCGGTTTCCCTCTTCGTATTTTCAATATAGCATATCTGGCAGCAGGATTCAAGACGATTCGTGAAATTCACGATTTGTTGTGAGGTGCTGCATCTGATCTAAGTCGGTGAATTGCCCTATTAGTCCCAAATGACTGACAGCCCATAGTTACTCATTTTTGAGCAGGTCCCCAATTGTGGAATGTGCGCATATTCGTCAGAAATCCGGACGAATGGAATTTATTTAGAATCTCGTGCCATTCGTTCTTCAACTGCTTTCTTTATATATCCATTGACTGATTCGCCTGCTGCTGTTGCCGCTGCTGCAATCTTCTCTTTTTGTCCTTTTGGGAAAGTAACATTTATTCTATCGTAATTATTCTTCACATATTTATTCACAGCTTTTTGTTGAGCCTTGCTTACTTTTGATTCATCAGTCATTTGTATACCTTCTTTCTTGTGATGTAATTAGAGTTCACTTATTCCACTCTAGTAGAATTATATATTATAAGCCTATTGATGTAAATATAGAATATTAACAAATATATTGGTGTAAATATGTGTATATTGCCAATAGACTATTGGTGCAAATAGATATATAATATAATCAAGTTAAGGAAAGACACAACAGTGAAGGGTGAAAACGAAGTGGCGAAAGCGTACCGGAGACACCAACATAATACCGGATAAGGGAAAGCGAAGGTATACAAGAGGTTACTGAGATTGGTTTAATACCTGCCGGAGCTGTTGAGATACTTTACAAGGAAGGAGCACATAGGTTATGAAATACGATTTAAAGAAAATCATGTTGAATGCATGGAAGAATTACAGAAAATATGATATCAGCTTTGCAGAAGCACTTCACAGAGCTTGGATATCAGCTAAAGCCGAGGAAATCAATTCTGAACGCATTGAGAGGAGCAAAGCGGCAGCAGGAATAACAGAGACAACAAATACATGGGCTGAATGGAAAAAGCTCGGATATAAGGTGATACATGGTTCTAAAGCACTCTTTGGATGTTCATTGATTTGGGGTTCTAAAGGAGATGGAGCTGTATATAAAGCGAATTTCTTTGGAAGGTCACAAGTACAAGAGATAACAGTATAATAAAAGCCCCTTGCCAGTGCTACCAACACTGATAGGGGCAATACATAGCCGGAGCTATGCAACCAAAAGACAAATTAATAATAGCATAGTTCCAAAAGGAAGGAAAGCAAAAATTATGAACAATGAAGAATACCGCAAGTACATCAAAGAGATGGTGGAACAGATAGAGAATAAAGAATCTCTAAAGAAAATCTATAATAAAGTACATAACTTCTTCGTGAAAGAAGATTGCATCGTTAAAAAGAAAAGTATGACAAATAGAGAAAAGATAGACGAGATATTAGAAGATGCAAGCGAAGAGGAACTTGCGGAAATTAGAATATTTATTTCGACATATATACAGGGAAGAAAATAGCAGAATATCCATATAAAACTTACCTTTCCGGGAAAGGTGCGCCAACACCAGAGCTGGATGGTAGGAGTGCCGCTATTTTCAAAACGAAACGAATATAGAAAACGTTGCTTTTCAAAAACAAACGAATACCAAAAATGTTGCAGAATGAAAGAAGGTGATATAACAAAGCCCCACAGCGCGGCAACGCTACGGGGACAAACAGAAATAACCCAATACACACGATAAAGGGTCAACATGATTATAACTGTCATGTTGGCCTATTGCAATACGTGAACTTATGTTCAGAAAGGAGCGGGCATGGCAGTAGATAAGAGAGGTAGAAAGTTACCAAAGGGAATCAGACAGCGCAGTGAAGGTTTTGAGGGGCGTTTTATGTATCAAGGAAAGAGTTACCTTGTACACGGAAAAACTATCACAGAGACACAAAAACTCATTACAGAGCTTAAATACAAGCTGGAGCATGGAATTTATGTAACAAAAGAGAAAATCACCCTAGATGAATGGTTTACAACATGGCTAGAGGAATATAAAAAGAACCGGGTGAAGCTCGGTACATATACAAATTATGAGAAATATTATAAGAGTATCATCAAGAACAGGTTAGGCAGCAGACAGCTTTCAGAGATTCGAGGGGAACATATCCAGAAGTTATACAATGAGCTGGTGAAAGAAGGATATGCACTTTCAAGTATTAAAATTGTATCGGCTGTTTTAAACGGATGCATCCAGCAGGCAATGAGAAATGGATTGATAGAGAGAAATCCGGTTAGATTGGCAGAATTGCCACGCCAGACAGGGAAAAAGAAAGAACGAATAGCCATGACGAAAGAACAGCAAGAGCTATTTATGGAATATGCAAAAGAGAGTTACTTATATCATTTCTTTGCGGTGATGCTTCGAACTGGAATGAGAAGAGGTGAGATGCAAGGGCTTAAATATTCCGATATCGACAAGAAACAAGGCGTGATCCATGTATGCAGGACGTTGAAATATATAGAGTTTCAAGGATATATCGAAGATACGCCAAAAACAAGGACATCAATTAGAGATATTCCGTTGACTGCTGCCATACTGGAACATATAGAGACACAGCGGAATTATTGGGGCTTTAAAGTTGTGAAGATGAATCAATATTTATTTTGTAATGAAAAGGGGGAACCATTAAGCCGGGAGCGTATACAAGCAGAAATTGACCGGACAATAAAACGAATCCGGGCAGCAGGCTACGACTTTCCAAGAATTACAAGTCATGTGTTCCGGCACACATTTGCGACAAGGGCAATCGAAGCAGGTATGCAACCGCAAGTTCTCAAGACGATTCTCGGCCATAGTTCTCTTGCTATGACGATGGATTTATACAGCCATGTATTACCAGATACAAAAGCAGAGGAAATGGAAAAGATAGCAAGTGCATTTTAGAGGAGATGAAAACGCTCCTCTTTTTTCTGTCCAAATTTTGTCCAAAATCTGTCCAAAATTGCATGAAAGAAGATAAACGCAGATAAAAAGAAAAACCTCGAAAACACGCAGTTTTCAAGGCTAAAAGGTACAAGATAAAGCTCTATAAATTGATTGTTTTCGAAGTTTTGTTTTACGTGTGGAAGGTCACGAACACACGATTCATTTTACGCCGGAAATCGGCGAAACCCTTGTAAGACCTTGTTTTTTCGGGTTTGGTAACGGGTGATAGTATAGCATGAAAAGACAAGAAAAGCAAGGAAAGTATCAAAAAAGTACCAAATGGGAAAATGATTGCATGTCAATTATTGCCATGTTATACTTTGGGTGGAACAATCGTGTTACAGGGTGGCAGACCTCTATTCTTACATAGAATGGGGGTGGTGCTGATGAACAATAATCATTTTGCTTTTAAAGACCTTATGGCTTTTGGCATGTTCATTCTTGCATTGCTGACATTCGTTTTTACGTTTATCAGATAATGTTTTAAGGCATAGAAAAACCACCCCGGAACTTTGGCGAGCGATGGAGTGGATTTTTCAGAATCATACATTGAGGTCAACCCACCTTGTGGGCGGTTGTTCTCTTTTTGTGTCTTAAATATAACATATCTGGTAGCAGGATTCAAGACGATTCGTGAAATTCATGGTTTGCCGTGAGGTGCTGCATCTGATCTGAACTGTCAAAATGACAGTGCGGACAGAGAAACAATAATATATTGAGTTGCTAATTTATGCTGACTTATTGGTGAGTTTTCATTGGGTGTGACGAAAACAGTATCTGATTTGTTCTTTAGGGCAAGTAAGAATAACAAAAAACTGACATAACAGAACCTTTCTGTTTTCCAGTTTTTTATTATTTTAAAAATATAAGCTTGGAAGTTATTAAATCTAAAACGCTTCACATTTTTCTACAATTTCAGGAAATTCCATTCCGTGAGAAGCTTTGATAAGAATTGTATCATGAGGCTTGATCACATTCTTCATCTCTTTAAAGAAATCTGCTTTTGTTGCATAGTGATGCACTTCTGTCCCCTTATTCTGGTTTTTTGCTCCTGAAGAGAGAAAGCGTGTGTATTCTCCGATGGAAATTACGACATTAATGCCAATCTGTGCAGCGTGAGCACCAACTTCATAATGCATCGCATCAGCATCATCACCAAGTTCAAACATATCTCCGAGAATAGCAACAGTTCTTGTATCTGCTTTAGCGAGAACATCCAGCGAAGCTTTCATAGAAGCAGGATTTGCATTGTAGCAGTCATCAATGATTGTCAGATTCTCTGTTTCAATCAGATGATTGCGTCCTGCAAGAGGAACTAAAGCCTCAATTCCCTTCTTGATTTCATCATCTGTCATACCGAGAGCATATCCAACTGCAATTCCGGCAAGCGCATTGTATACCATATGTTCGCCTGGAATTGTAATGTGTGCTGTGAATTCTGAAGATGGGGTGATAAATTTGGCGGTTGTTCCGTGCATTCCCATATCTTCAATATCATCAGCATGATAATTTAAACTGTCATCGAAGCCGAAATAAATTGGTTTGATTTTGTTTTCCGGAACGAAAGAGATGAGCTTATCATCGTCTCCGTTGAAAATGATTGTTCCGTTTGGATTCATATACTGGAACATCTCTGTTTTCGCTTTTAAAATGCCATCGCGAGACTGTAAATGTTCAAGATGAGCACATCCGATGTTAGTGAGTACACAGATATCCGGACGAGCCATTTTTGCAAGTCGAGTCATCTCACCAAAATGACTGATTCCCATTTCAAGAACAGCTACTTCATGTTCTTCGCGAATGTTGAAGATTGTCAATGGAAGTCCAATCTCGTTATTAAAGTTTCCTTCTGTTTTTAGTACATTGAACTTCTGACTTAAAACCGAAGCAATCATTTCTTTCGTGCTGGTTTTACCAACGCTTCCGGAAATACCGACAACTTTGATATCCAGGGAACGGCGATAGTGTTCAGCAATTGCTTTCATTGCCTGTTCGCAGGAATCCACAAGGATATAGGAAAAGTCAACATCTCCTAAATTTTCTTCTGAGAGGGCACATAAAGCACCGGCTTCTATCGTTTTTGTGATAAATGTATGTCCGTCTACGCGAGCACCACGAATTGCGATAAACAAGCTGTCTTTTTGAACTTTACGACTGTCAATTACAACACTGGAAACAGATTTTTCCAGATTTTCTTCGGGTCCAAAATATGTACCCTGACATGCTTTGGAGATTTCTTTTAATGTCATATGCTTCATAGCAACAGAACCCTCATCTTTCTTAGTTATATCGTGCTTCTAAAGATTTTTTGATGATCAGTTCACAAAGATCACCATATTCGATTCCTGTAACAGCAGCTTCTTTTGGAAGGAGGCTTGCAGCTGTCATACCAGGAAGTGTGTTCATTTCCAGGCAGTACAGATTATTGTCTGCATCTAACAGGAAATCAGCGCGGCTGTATACATCTAGCTTCAGGGCATGGAATGCACGGACTGTGTAATCCTGCATTTTTGCAGAAATTTCTTCGCTGATATTTGCCGGGCAGACTTCTTCAGTGGCACCAGCCTGATATTTGTTTGCATAATCAAAAAATCCTGTTTTTGGAATGATTTCGATAGGTGGTAATGCTTTATCATCGATAATACCACATGCAAATTCGCGGCCTTTTACATATTCTTCAATAACAAGCTCATCTTCATAGCGGAAAGATTTTTCAAGAGCCTCATTATATTCTTCCTCAGTATTTACAATGTAAACACCGATGCTTGAACCGCCGGAGCAAGGTTTTACAACGACTGGAAGAGAGAGCCCAAGGCTTGCCAAATCTTTTTTATTTTTATTTTTGTGGATGCAGACACCATTTGGTGTAGGAATGCCGGATTCTAAGAAAATCTGTTTTGCAATTCCTTTATGCATTGCAGCTGCACATCCAAGTGAATTTGGTCCTGTATATTTAATTCCCAACAGATCAAATGTAGCCTGTAATTTTCCGTTTTCGCCTTCACCGCCATGAAGACCGATGAATGTAATATCAGCCATGCGGCAAAGTTCGATTACATTTGGTCCTAAGAAGCAGTTAGACTGATCAGGACGGGACGCCTTGATAGCTGCGAGGTCAGGTTCTTCAGTAGCAATGTTCTTAGCAATCTCAAGACCATGTCCAGGAAGTGTAAATACTTCCTCTAGTTTGTCAGAGTCATAAGGAAGACCCATAAATACATCCAGAAGAAATGCATCATGTCCTTTCTCAATTAATGTGCGGCAGATACCGGCAGCAGAAGAAAGTGATACGTCACGTTCTGTACTTAAGCCTCCGGCTAATACGATAATTTTCATGATTTATACTCCTTTTATCTTATTTGCTCATTTCATCCAGCAGTCTGGTCTTTGTATCATACAAACTTCTGGAAAGATCAACATATACTCCATGTGGATTGAAAAGTCGTTTTGTTTCATCCCAGAGAGTTTCTTTTTCTTCCTTGCAGAACTGTGCAATCTCCATAACAGAAGGTGATTCATAGATACATTCGCCATGCTTGAAGATTGGAATCAGGATTTCTTTCATAGTGTAGCTTCCACCCGGAAGACGTGTTTTCTTCCATGTGGCATTTGGATCGAAGAGAAGAAGTTCATCTTCTTCGTTCCAGGTTTCGTCAGCAAAGCAAATGAGGTCGGCCCGAATCTTACCTGTTTCTTTGTCGTAAACACGATAAATAGTTTTATCTCCGGGATTTGTGATTTTTTCAACATTTTCTGAAATTTTAATCTTAGGAATAAATTCTCCGTCACTGTTCTGAATGGCAGAAAGTTTATAAACACCTCCAAAAGAAGGGCAATCCTTAGAGGTAATCAGGTTTGTTCCGACACCCCAGGAACCAATCTTAGCACCTTGAATTTTCAGGTCATTGATCAAGAATTCATCCAAATCATTGGATGCGGCAATAACAGCATCCGTGAAACCTGCTTCATCCAGCATCTTTCTTGCTTTTTTAGAAAGATATGCGAGGTCTCCGCTGTCCAGACGGATTCCGTAAGATTTTGGATGGATTCCTGCATCCCGCATCTCTGTGAAGACGCGAATCGCATTTGGGACACCGGACTTTAATGTGTCGTATGTGTCGACAAGTAAAGTGCAGGCATTCGGGTATAAACGTGCATATTCTTTAAATGCAGTATACTCATCTTTGAAACTCATGATCCAGCTGTGTGCGTGAGTACCCATAACCGGAACATCAAACATCTGACCGGCGAGAACATTGGATGTTCCTACACAGCCACCGATCATAGCAGCTCTGGCACCATACAGACCGGCATCAGGCCCCTGCGCACGGCGCAGACCAAATTCCATGATTCCATCTCCCTGAGCTGCATAAACTACACGTGATGCTTTTGTTGCAATCAGGCATTGATGGTTGATGATGTTCAAAATAGCTGTTTCTACAAGCTGGGCTTCCATAATAGGAGCAACGATCTTTAATAATGGCTCTTTTGGGAAGATTACACTTCCTTCAGGAATTGCATAAATATCACCGCTAAAGTGGAAACCGCTTAAGTAGTGAAGAAAATCTTCACTGAAGATGCCAAGACCTCGAAGATAATCTACATCTTCATAAGAAAAATTCAAGTTTTTTATATAATCAATGACTTGATCCAGACCAGCCATAATAGAATAACCGCCATTGTTAGGATTGTTACGGAAAAACACATCGAAAATAACGGTTTCATTTTCTTGTGTTTCGAAATAGCCCTGCATCATAGTCAATTCATATAAATCAGTTAGTAACGTAAGATTTCGTGTATTCATTTTAGTCTCCTTGTGTTACGTTAAATTTCCGCATTCTTATTAATTGTTTCCTGAACAATATTCTGTACATAAGCACCGATATGTTTTTTTGTCTCAGCATCCAGTTCATTTGGATAAATTGGTTTGCCATATTCGATGACAACATGTGTCTTTTTAATATGCGGAAAATGATTTTCTAAAATATCAGCAGTATTATTCAGAGAGACCGGGACAATAGGACATCCTGTTTTTGTGGCAATCCTAAATGCACCATCTTTAAAAGGAAGTAAACTTAATTCTTCTCCTTTATTTCTTGTACCCTCCGGAAAGATAAAGATAGAAATACCATTCTTAACATATTCAATGGCTTTTAAAATTGTCTTTAATCCTTCTTTTGCATTCTCACGATCTAAGAAAAGACAGTAGAGATATTGCATCCAGACAGAGAGAAAAGGAACTTTCTGAACCTCTTTTTTAGCTATATAACCGGTGAGACGTTTGCAGCGTGAATATGTCAGGACAATATCGAAATAACTGCGGTGATTACCGATAAATAAAACAGCCTCATCCGGAATATTCTCTTCTCCGATCACAGTGACAGACACACCGGATAATCTGGTGATGACTTTAAACGCCCACTGGACAATGCGAAGAGAACTGATATCTTTTGCATCTTTGTTTACCTTGCCAATCAGCCATTCAACGAAAAAAATCGGAATTGACAAAATCAAAAACAGTATAAGAAATACTGCGACAATGATTAAACGTATCATAGATATAAACCTCTCTTTTGTTTATGACTTGTAATTGAACTGTTACGTTCAAAACTACTATTCAAAGTATACTAAACTTATGTTAAAAACACAACGCATAAATCAACATTTCAAGTAATAAGATACTAGAGAAATGGATATGTGAAGTGCATGTTGGACATGGTTTTGAAAAAAATAAAACGCTTGAGTACAGGCGTCGTCGTGATTTTGAGCGTGGTAATAACAGCTGCCGGATGTATAACCAAGGTAGAGGTAACAGAAAAAATACGGGATCTAAAGTTTACTGTTCTTGAAAAAGCAGAGCTGCCGAATGAACTGAAAGAAAAAATATCAAAAAATAAAGAAAAGGCATTTCATTTGACATATTCGGATCAAGGAGAATTGTATATTGTGGAAGGATATGGAGAAAAACCACAGAGCGGGTATAGCGTAAAAGTGACGGAATTTTATGAAACTGCAGAAGCGATTTATATCCATACAGAATTAGATGGACCGCCCAGAGATGAAAAAACAAAAGAAATTGTAACATATCCATATATAGCAGTTAAAACGAAAGAAATCGGGAAACCGGTTCAGTTTCATAATTGACGCAAAGTCGGAAATAGCGTTTGTATGCAAGGAGGGGCTCATGGAATTAGTACAAAAACAAGTGCGTTATATGCAGGAAAAACCATCTATAACAGATCAATTTCAAATGGATGAGGATTATAATGTTCCGGATACAAAAGATGATGTAAAGCAGATTGTAAGAAGTAAAGAAACAGTAAAAATCGAAGATATAAATTTGATAGAAAATTATCTGAGAGTATCAGGAAAGCTTTGTTTTCAAATTTTATATATTGTGGATTCAGAAGAAAACAGATTGGCTTCACTAGAAGGAAAAATTCCGTTTGAGGAGATGGTTTATGTTACAGATATGGGAAAGGATGAGTTTTTTATCAAACATGTGAGAACGGAGTTTCAGTCAGCTTTGATTCATTCACGTAAAATCAGTTTACATGCAATGATTGAACTTGAAATCGGAAGAGAACAAATGCAGGAGGAAGAAACAACAATAGATATGGAAAGTGATGTGCCGGTCTATAAAAAAGTGAACAGAATCAACCTGCTTGGAATCCAGATGAATAAAAACGATACATATCGTGTTAAAGAGGAAATCACACTTCCGGGGACAAAAGAAAGTATAGGTCAATTATTGCTTAGTGATATCAGCCTGCGTAAGCTAGAAATACGTTTGATGCAGGACGAACTTCGATTACAAGGCGAATTTCTGGTCTTTATAATTTACTTGTCAGAAGAACAGAAGATGGATTGGCTGGAACAGACAGTTCTATTTGAAGGGAAATTAGAGTGCAGCGGGATTGAAGAAGGAATGTATGACTATATAAACTACGCACTGGAAGATACACTTGCAGATGTCCGGCTTGATGAAGACGGGGAAATGCGTGTGATTGGAATTGAAGGAACGATACATTTGAGGATGAACATTTACAAAGAAGAAAGTATAGATGTGCTGGCGGATATGTATTCCCTTCAGAAAAAATGTGAATTTGAGGTGAGAGAAGCAGATTATGAGGAATTGATGATTCAAAATCATTCGAAATGCAAAATATCAGAACATTTAAATCTTCCGGAATTGAAGGAAGACGTTTTGCAGATATGTCATAGTGATGGTGAAATTCAGTTAGAACATGTGGAACCGTCCAAACAAGGACTTCAGCTTGATGGAATCCTACATCTTTCCTTTTTGTATTTGAGGGCGAATGATGAACAGCCTTTTGGAAACTGGCAGGGAATGATTCCATTTACCTGGCTTTTGGAGTGCAATAATATGCCGGAGAACGTGAAATATAATATAGCAGAGCACGTGGAACAGCTATCTGTAAATCTTGCCGGAAATGAGGAAGTAGAAATCAAGGCAGTCTTATCATTCGATACATTTATACGAAAATCGGTGACTGCACAGGTAATTACATCAGTAGCATTTGCTCCATTGTCGGTAGAAGAGATAGAAAAGCGACCGGGAATCGTAGGTTATGTAGTGAAAAAAGAGGATAAACTATGGGATTTAGCGAAGAAATTTATGACGACGGAAGAGGGGATTATGGAAGTCAATAATTTAGAACAAACTACAATAAAAGAAGGGGATAAAATCTTGATTTTCAAGGAGAATTTGAGTATACTATAGCTATATTGTATACAAGATACAAACGAGAACATGGAGGACACACCGATGAAGCAGATTGAGCTAAAGTCACTGGCAAAAATCAATCTAGGATTGGACGTTCTTGGAAGAAGAGAGAATGGATATCATGACGTGCGGATGATCATGCAGTCCATTTATCTGTATGACGAAGTAAAGATTAAGCGAACGAAAAATCCGGGGATTGAAATAAAGACAAATTTGTATTTTCTACCAACAGGAAAAGAGAATATTGCATACAAAGCGGCAGAGATGTTGATAGAAGAATTCCATATTGAGGAAGGTGTTCATATTACATTGAACAAACACATTCCGGTTGCAGCCGGGATGGCAGGAGGAAGTTCGAATGCAGCGGCAGTTCTGTATGGTATGAATAAGATGTTTGATCTGAAGCTGACACAGACAGAACTGATGGAGCGAGGAGTAAAGCTTGGTGCAGATGTTCCGTACTGTATTATGCGAGGGACAGTTTTGGCAGAGGGTATTGGAGAAGAATTGACCACACTCACTCCTATGCCGAAATGTTTTGTGTTGATCGCAAAACCACCAATCAGTGTGTCTACGAAAGTTGTCTATGAAGCGTTGGATTCAAAAGAACTTGTAGAGCATCCGGATATTGATGGGCTAATTGAAGGATTAGAGAAACGAGATCTTAAAACAATCGCTTCATGTATGGGAAATGTTCTCGAAGATGTAACGATTCCAATGCATCCGGTCATCGAGGAGATAAAACAGGAGATGAAAAATGCGGGTGCATTAAATGCGATGATGAGTGGAAGCGGACCTACGGTGTTTGGGTTATTTGAGACAAAGGCAGCAGCAAGAAAAGCACAGGACAGAATTAGGAGAAGGGCACTGGCAAAACAAGTTTACGTAACAAATGTACATGGTGCAGGGAGGAACTGACAGATGGAGATGAACTTTGAAGTGAATATGAATGAATATCTGCCACTCCGTGATGTTGTGTTCAATACATTACGACAGGCAATTTTGAGAGGAGAATTGAAACCGGGGGAGAGACTGATGGAGATTCAACTGGCAAATAAATTAGGTGTCAGCAGAACTCCGATAAGAGAGGCAATCCGCAAGTTGGAGTTGGAAGGTCTTGTTTTGATGATTCCAAGAAAAGGTGCGGAGGTTGCCCAGATTACAGAAAAGAGTTTGAGAGATGTTCTTGAAGTGCGAAGAGCACTCGAGGAACTTGCAGTGCAGCTTGCATGTGACAGAATGACAAAAGAAGGAATGCAGGAGTTAAAGCAGGCGGCAAAAGAATTCGAAGCACTGCTTGGAAGTGCAAGCGATATCACAGCAGTTGCAGAAGCTGATGTAGCATTTCATGATTTAATTTATCTTGCAACGGACAATCAAAAATTGATTTCCTTGTTGAATAATTTTAGAGAACAGATGTATCGATATCGTGTGGAATATCTGAAATTAAAAGAGCGGCATCCACAGATCATACAGGAACATAATGATATTGTCGAGTCAATTGAAAAGGGTGAGAAGGAGCGGGCAACAAAAGTAACTTGCACACATATTGATAACCAGGTACAAACTGTAAGTGATACATTGAAACATATTGAGTAAGCTGTTTTTTATGGGTAGATAGAACAATAACAAGAAGCTGGATGGCGGATAAATTTGATTTCGAATAAGTAGAATCAGAAATGGCAATACTCCCTGCATCAGAAAAGATGGAGGGAGTTAAATATGTTATCCGGGAAGAAGCAAAAACTGATAAGGACATCTGCTTATCGATACGAAGATGAATTACAATGTGAAAATAAATTTGCGAGGCGGGAACTCAGGTGGACAAGGATTGGTCTGTTGTTGTGCGCAGCTTTGCTGGTGGTACTGGTCATAATTGTTGTCGGATGGCAAAGTATGATGATATCAGAGGCGCGCATGCAGCAACATCTTGCACAAGAGGTATTGCGCTTTCATGTGCTGGCAAACAGCGATAGCGAAGAAGATCAGGCATTGAAAATGCAGGTGAAAGAAAAGGTTATCGAATTGCTGGAAGAGGAAATCCCAGAAGGGATGAATGTGACTGAGACAGCAGACTGGATGAGAAGAAATACGGATAAACTGAGAGACTGTGCGCAGCAGGTTGTGCTTAAAAACGGGTATGATTATCCAATAAGTGCAGCAGTTACAACCTGTTATTTCCCAGAAAAGACATATGGTGATGTAAGATTTCCAGCCGGAAACTATGAAGCTTTGAGAATTGAGATAGGAGAGGCAAAGGGGCATAACTGGTGGTGTGTTTTATACCCGGGACTTTGTTTTTTGAATACAACAAATGCTGTTGTTCCGGAGGAGGGAAAGCAAAAGTTAAAGTCTGTTTTGACGGAAGAAGAATATGAACAGATTACGTCAACAACAGAATTTCATATCAGATGGAAGCTGTTGCCAGGCTTGAATAAATAAAAAAGATAAAATATAATAATTACGACAGACATTTTAGAAAGGAAATACAGATGTATACATTCGATAGTAAAGTAAGATACAGTGAAATCGATCATCGAGGAACAATGACATTACCGGCGTTAATCAATTATTTTCAGGATTGCAGTACATTTCAATCAGAGTCTTTAGGCTTTGGAGTGAAGGCTGCAAAAGAGAAGAAAAAAGCATGGATTCTTTCTTACTGGCAGGTTGTTGTAGAACGGTATCCAGAGTTAGGAGAAGAAATCACAGTGGGAACATTTGCCAGTGATTTTAAGGGCTTGTTTGGAGAACGTAATTTTGTGATGCTGGATAAAGAGAACAACAGACTTTCATGTGCCAATTCACTCTGGGTTTATATGGATATGGAGAAAGGACGCCCGATTTTGCCGGACAAAGAAGAAATCGAAGCGTATGGAACAGAACCAAAACTGGATATGGATTATGAAGGCAGAAAAATCAGACCGGCAGCAGAATATGAGGACAGAGAAGCTTTTCCGGTAAGAAAATATCATATTGATACGAATGAACATGTAAATAATTGTCAGTATGTACAATTCGCAATGGAATTGCTTCCCAAAGATCAGGTTATACATCAGGTTCGTGTAGGTTATAAGAAGTCTGCAGTTCTAGGTGATATTATTTATCCAAAGTATGCAAAGGAAACGGATCGTACAGTAATTGAGTTATGTGATGAAAAAGGGCTATCTTATGCGACTGTTGAAGTGAAATAGATATATATATTTTCAAAAAAATAGTGTATAGTAAGAGATGAAGTTAACAAATCAGGAGGAAAAGTATGAAATACGATGTAATTATTATAGGAGCCGGACCGGGAGGAATTTTCTCGGCGTATGAGCTGGTAAAAAGAAAACCAGAATTAAAAATTGCAGTTTTTGAGTTGGGGAATTCATTAGAGAGACGTCGTTGTCCAATCGATGGTAAAAAAGTAAAAAGTTGTATCAAATGTAAAACATGTGCGATTATGAGTGGATTCGGTGGGGCCGGAGCATTTTCAGATGGAAAATACAATATTACGAATGCATTTGGCGGAACATTGTACGAGCATATCGGAAGAGATACAGCCATTGATTTGATGAAGTATGTAGATGAAATTAATATTGAGCATGGTGGAGAGGGAACTAAAATGTACTCTACAGCCGGAACAAAATTCAAAAAATTATGTATGCAGAATAAACTGCAGCTGTTAGATGCATCAGTAAGACATCTTGGAACAGATATCAACTATGTTGTATTGGAAAATATTTATGCAGAATTGAAAGATAAAGTGGAATTCCGTTTTGAATATCCGGTAGATCATCTGGAAGCAATCGAAGGCGGATATCGAGTATTCTGTGGGGATGATTTTGACGATTGTGAAAAATGTGTTGTATCTGTAGGACGTAGTGGAAGTAAGTGGATGTCAAAAGTATGTGAAGAGATGAAGATTCCGACAATGTCTAACAGAGTAGACCTTGGGGTACGTGTAGAAATTCCATCACAGATTTTCTCTCATCTGACAGATGAATTATATGAAAGCAAGATTGTATATCGTACAGAAAAATTCGAAGATAATGTGCGTACATTCTGTATGAATCCAAATGGAATCGTTGTAAATGAAAATACAAAGGGTATCGTGACAGTAAACGGACACAGTTACGAAGACAAAGATAAACAGACAGAAAATACAAACTTTGCACTTCTTGTGTCAAAGCATTTTTCAGAGCCATTCAAGGACAGTAATGGATATGGTGAAAGTATCGCACGTTTATCTAATATGCTTGGCGGAGGAGTTATCGTACAGCGTTTTGGGGATTTGATCCGTGGAAGACGAAGCAATGAAAAACGTATTGAAGAAGGACTTGTTCGTCCGACATTGGCTGCAACACCGGGAGATTTGAGCCTTGTGCTTCCAAAACGAATTTTAGATGGAATTATTGAGATGATCTATGCTTTGGATAAAATCGCACCGGGAACAGCAAATGATGATACATTGCTCTATGGTGTAGAAGTAAAATTCTATAACATGGAGGTAGAGATTGATGAGAATCTTGAAACATTGTATAAAGGCTTATATGTAATCGGAGACGGAAGCGGAGTAACACACTCTCTTTCTCACGCATCTGCAAGTGGTGTTTATGTAGCAAGACATATAGCTGAAAATATGTAAGATGGGAAGGAAATAACAGAGATGGACAACGAAAAAGAAGTGTTAGGAAAATTAAGAAATTCAGAAGCAATTTATGTGCCGATGTCAGAATGTACAAAGATGCCATTTGTACTATGTGACGAGGAAACATTTGATGATGAAATTTTAGTTTTCTTTGATGAGGAACATGCAAAGGAAGAATGTAAAAAATTGATGGAGCAGAAAAATCCTCTTCATATTATTAAATTAGATCATAAATTTCTGCTTTCCTTTTATTCCAGTCTGATGCCGATGGGAATCAATGCAATTGTAGTAGAGAAAGGGACAGAGCAGGAGATGATTATTCAGTTGTCCTCTTTGATCACAAGAAAGAATGGCAGCGAAGATGCTCAGGGAAGACCGATTGTAGAGAATCCGGAACTTCAGCTTACAGCATTATATTTTATGCAGCAGCTTCGTAAGACAGAAGATCTTCAAATGACAGAGGAGCTTAAAGAGATACAGGAAGAGATGCTGGCACATTATGTAAAAGGTACATATATTGTTGCATATCAGGAAGATCAAGGTGTTGCAATTTTAAGACAGAAGGATGGAAAGGTATTACAGCCATTATTTACAGATATCCAGGAATATTTGAAGTTCCAAAATTCGCAGAAAGATGTGAAATTTAAGACAGCTGTTATCGAAGCAGAAAATCTTTCAAAGATTCTGGCAAAAGAGACAACAGGCGTTGTAGTAAATCCTTACAGTATTAATCTGCAGTTGCAGGTTAATAGAAAAAACGAAGAGAATTAATAGGAGATAAGTATGAAATTAGGAGAAAAGCAGGTTCTGACTGTTGTGAAGATAGTGGACTTTGGAGTGTATCTTGGAAGTGATGAGGAACGAGTATTACTTCCGAAAAAACAGGTGCCTTCTGGAATTGAAGTGGGAGATCCGATTGAAGTATTCTTATATAAGGATTCTTCAGACCGCCTGATCGCAACAACAAACGAACCAAAACTTACGATTGGTCAGCTTGCAGTTTTAGAGGTTGCAGATACAAGCCGTATGGGTGCCTTTTTGAACTGGGGATTGGAAAAAGATCTTTTTCTTCCATTTAAGCAGCAGACTGCAAAGGTAGAAAAAGGCGATCATTGTCTTGTAACATTGTATATTGATAAGAGTGATCGTTTGTGTGCAACAATGAAAGTGTATCATCAGCTGCGTACAGATTCTCCATATAAAAAAGATGATAAGGTAAGTGGAATCATTTATGACAGAAGCGATGAATTTGGTATGTTTGTAGCAGTTGACAATCAGTTTTCCGCAAGAATTCCAAAGAAAGAATGTAATGGAAGACTCCGTGTCGGAGATATGATTGATGCACGAGTTACAGCAGTAAAAGAAGATGGAAAATTGGACTTAAGTGTCAGAGATAAGATTCCGGAGCAGATGGATAAGGATGCTGAGCAGATTTTACAGGGAATCAAAAATCATGGCGGAAAGCTTCCATTTACAGATAAAGCAGATCCAGAGGTTATCAAGGAAGAGTTTGGAATGAGCAAAGCTGCATTTAAGCGTGCAGTAGGACGCCTTTTAAAGCAGAAGAAGATAGAAATTCTTGAAAATGGAATTCGAATGCGTTAAAACTATTGCAATCCAAATAAAATTGATTATAATAAAAAAGAAGACATAAAGGAATCATGAAGTAGAGAAACGAAAGGAGAACATAGAGATGAAAGTACAGAATATTACAGATATTGATGCATTTTTCAAAGTAGTAGATAATTGTGTTGGAAAGGTTGAGTTAGTAACAGGTGAAGGAGACAGACTGAACCTCAAATCAAAACTTTCTCAGTATGTATCTATGGCAAATATTTTCTCAAATGGAGAGATTCCAGAGTTAGAGATTATTGCTTACGAAAAAGAAGATACAGATAGACTGATTAAATTCATGCTTGATGGAGAATAAGATTTTTCTGAATTAAGAATGTTGATATTGAGAAGTGATGAAAAGGGTAGTTTCCATATGGGAACCACCCTTTTTGAATCATAAAAGAGGTAGAATATGAATTTTTCACATTTACATGTCCATACGGAGTATAGTCTGCTGGATGGTTCTAATAAAATAAAAGAATATGTAGCCAGGGTTAAAGAACTTGGGATGAACAGTGCCGCAATCACAGATCATGGAGTTATGTATGGTGTGATTGATTTTTACCGGGAAGCAAAAAAGAATGGAATCAAGCCGATTCTTGGCTGTGAGGTTTATGTTGCGCCAAATTCCCGTTTCGACCGAGAGATTACAGGTGGTGAGGACAGGTATTATCATCTTGTTCTTTTGGCAGAGAATAATACAGGATATTCAAATTTGATGAAGATCGTTTCAAAAGGATTCGTGGATGGGTATTATTATAAACCTCGAGTAGATAAGTCATTACTGAGAGAATATCATGAAGGTATCATTGCATTGAGTGCATGTCTGGCGGGGGAAGTTCCGCGTTATATTTCAAAAGGATTATATGACAATGCAAAAAAAACGGCATTAGAGTATCAGGAAATATTTGGAAAAGGTAACTTCTTTTTAGAATTACAGGATCATGGGATTCCAGAGCAGGGAATTGTAAACCAGAGATTGTTACAGATGTCAGAGGAGCTTGGCATTGAACTTGTGGCGACGAATGATGTGCATTACACTTATGCAGAAGACGAGAAACCACACGATATTTTGTTATGTATACAGACCGGCAAGAAATTACAGGATGAAAATCGTATGCGTTACGAAGGCGGGCAGTATTATGTGAAATCACCGGAAGAAATGGCAAATTTATTTCCATATGCATTGCAGGCACTGGAGAATACTCAGAAAATAGCAGACCGTTGTGATGTAGAGATTGAATTTGGTGTGACAAAACTACCGAAATACGATGTGCCGGATGGCATGACATCGTGGGAATATCTCAATAAGTTATGTTATGAAGGTCTGGAGAGGCGATACGAAAAGCCGTCGGAAGAATTGCGGGAGCGATTGAAATATGAGCTGGATACGATTCAGCATATGGGGTATGTAGATTATTTTCTGATTGTGTGGGATTTTATTAATTATGCGAAAAGACATGATATTGCGGTAGGACCGGGACGTGGGTCGGCAGCTGGAAGTATTGTGTCATACTGTCTTGAAATTACGAATATTGATCCGATGCGTTATCAACTTCTGTTTGAGCGATTCCTAAATCCAGAGCGTGTATCTATGCCCGATATTGACGTGGACTTTTGTTTTGAACGCCGTCCGGAGGTAATCGATTATGTTATGCGTAAATATGGAAAAGACCGTGTGGTACAAATCGTTACATTTGGTACACTGGCAGCAAGAGGAGTAATACGTGATGTAGGACGTGTCATGGATCTGCCATACGCATTTGTTGATAATATTGCAAAGATGATACCGCAGGAGTTAAATATCACGATTGATAAGGCTTTGAAAATGAATTCAGAGCTTAGAAGTACTTACGAATCCGATGAACAGGTAAAATATCTGATAGATATGTGTAAGAGACTGGAGGGCTTGCCGAGACACAGTTCAATGCATGCGGCAGGTGTTGTGATCAGTCAGAAGTCGGTAGATGAATATGTACCATTGTCAAGAGCATCAGATGGAACGATCGTGACACAGTTTACAATGACAACACTGGAAGAACTAGGCCTTTTGAAAATGGATTTCCTGGGGCTTCGTACATTAACGGTAATTCAGAATGCGGTGAATCTGGCAAAACAAAAGAATCCGGATTTTCAGATTGATAAAATAGATTACAATGATCAGGCGGTTTTAGATTATATCGGAACAGGTAAGACAGATGGTATATTCCAGTTAGAAAGCGCCGGTATGAAGGGCTTTATGAAGGAATTGAAACCGCATAGTCTGGAAGATATCATTGCAGGAATTTCATTATATCGTCCGGGTCCGATGGATTTCATTCCACAGTATATCAAGGGTAAAAATGATGCATCTTCTATCACTTATGATTGTCCACAGCTGGAATCAATCCTTGCACCGACATATGGTTGTATCGTATACCAGGAACAGGTTATGCAGATCGTACAGGCACTAGCAGGATATACACTGGGGCGAAGTGATTTACTGCGAAGAGCAATGTCAAAGAAAAAGGGCGATGTCATGCAGAAAGAACGACAGATCTTTGTGTATGGAGATGAAGAAACAGGTGTACCCGGATGTATCAAGAATGGAATTGACGAGAAAACAGCAAATAAAATCTATGATGAAATGATCGATTTTGCAAAATACGCATTTAATAAATCGCATGCGGCAGCATATGCGGTTGTCTCATATCAGACAGCATTTTTAAAATACTATTATCCGGTAGAATATATGGCTGCACTTATGACATCTGTGATTGAAAATCCTTCTAAGGTTGCAGCTTATATCTATGCATGTCGTCAAATGAATATTAAGATTCTGCCACCGGATATAAATCGTGGATATGCGGACTTCTCAGTTGATGAAGGGAATATCCGTTATGGTCTGGCTGCAATTAAAAGTATTGGAAAACCGGTTATTCAGACAATTGTAGAAGAACGTAAAGAATATGGTGAGTTCAAGAACCTGGAAGATTTTATCAGTCGTATGTCGACTAGAGAAGCATTAAATAAACGTGCGATTGAGAACTTTATCAAGGCAGGTGCACTGGATTGCCTTGGTGGAACGAGAAAACAGTTCATGAGCATTTACATTCAGATAGTAGATCATGTCAATCAGGAAAAGAAATACTCTATGACGGGGCAGATGAGTTTATTTGATCTGGTCAGTGAGGAAGAAAAGAGTGATTTTCAGATCCAGCTTCCGAAAGTGGGAGAATATGCGAAAGAAACAAAGCTCGCCTTTGAAAAAGAAGTCTTAGGTGTGTATATTAGTGGACATCCTTTGGAAGAATATGAAGAGCAGTGGCAGAAGGCTATATCAGCAACGACATTGGATTTTCAATTAGACGAAGAAAGCAATCATTCTAAAGTGCACGATGGAGCAAGAGAAATTATTGGTGGTTTCATTACAGAGAAAACGATGAAAGCTACAAAGACAAATCAGATGATGGCATTCGTAACATTGGAGGATTTGCTTGGAACGGTTGAGGTTGTTGTGTTCCCTCGCGATTATGAAAAAAACAAGAATCTCTTAGAAGTAGATAGGAAAGTGTTTATCAAAGGACGCGTGTCAGAAGAAGATGATAAGCCAAGCAAATTGATATGTGAGAAAGTGATTCCTTTTAATCAAATAAAAAGGGAGTTATGGATTCAATTTCCGAATAAAGCGGATTATTTAAAAAACGAACAGCTTGTATATGGATATCTTGCAGATTCAGAAGGGGAAGACGAAGTTGTTATTTACTGTCAGGCAGAACGGGCTGTAAAACGTTTTCCAAAGAATAGGAATATACAGATTTCACCGCAGGTACTAAGCAAATTGATGAATCATTATGGTGAAAAACGTGTAAAAGTGGTCGAAAAGACTATTGAAAACAAGATATAAATAGTTTAGAATAACTCTAGAGTGTTAAAAAATAAGCAAACTTTAAGGGATTATTATTTGAAAGGTGGACAATCAAAATGGCAGAAAAAAACAGAAGAGAAGAATTAGAACAGATTGAAGACCGCGTTCGTACAATTGGTGTATTGACAAGTGGTGGAGATGCACCGGGAATGAATGCAGCAATTCGTGCTGTAGTAAGAACAGCTATAGCAAATGGAATACGAGTATGTGGAATCCGCAGAGGATATCATGGATTATTAAAAGAAGAGATTATTGAATTATCAGCACGTGATGTAGCTGATACAATTCAGCGTGGTGGTACAATTCTTCAGACAGCTCGTTGCCAGACAATGCGTACAGAAGAAGGACAGCAGAAAGCAGCAGCAATCTGTAAAAAATATGGTATTGATGGTCTTGTTGTAATCGGTGGAGACGGATCATTCGCAGGAGCACAGAAACTGGCTAATTTAGGTGTTAGAACAATCGGTCTTCCGGGAACAATTGATTTGGACATTGCATGTACAGATTATACAATCGGATTTGATACAGCTGTTAACACAGCTATGGAAGCAATTGATAAAGTACGTGATACATCTACATCTCATGAGCGTTGCAGTATCATTGAGGTTATGGGTCGTGGTGCCGGTTACCTTGCATTGTGGTGTGGTATTGCCAACGGTGCAGAGAAAATTCTACTTCCAGAAGAACATGATTATGATGAGCAGTCTATGATCGATGATATTATGGAGTGTAAGAAGCGTGGTAAGAAGAACTACATCATTATCAATGCAGAAGGTGTTGGAGATTCTATCAATATGGCTAAGAGAATCGAAGAAGCAACAGGAATCGAGACAAGAGCAACAATTCTTGGACACATGCAGCGTGGTGGAAGCCCGACATGTAAAGACCGTGTATATGCATCTGTAATGGGAGCAAAGGCAGTAGAACTTCTTATGGAAGGTAAGTCAAATCGTGTTGTTGGATACAGACATGGTGAGTTTATTGATTTTGATATCAATGAAGCATTATCTATGAAAAAAGAAATCCCGGCACATCAGTATGAGATTTCTAAAACTCTTGCACTGTAGGAAAAATGATATGATAAAAAGAGGATGATGAAGCATTGTGAGGCTTGTCATCCTCTTTTTTATTACAATACTTGCGGAGATGTGATGAATGGTATAATATATAAGAACAGTTCTGTTTAGATTATACGAATATAGCAGAACGAATATAGCAAACCATAAAACGATTAGAGTGGGAGATAGATATAGTGAATGCTAAGTGTAAAAATTCAGCACCGATAGGAGTGTTTGATTCCGGAGTTGGTGGGCTTACAGTCGTAAGAGAGATCGTCAGACAATTGCCGGATGAAAATATCGTATATTTTGGGGATACGGCTCGTGTACCATACGGAAGCAAGTCGAAAAATACGATCATTCGATTTTCAGAGCAGATTATTCGCTTTTTAAAAACAAAAGATGTTAAGGCGATTGTGATTGCCTGTAATACAGCAAGTGCACTTGCATTAGATGCAGTAAGACATGAGTTTGATGTGCCGATTATCGGAGTGGTAATTCCGGGAGCAAGAGCGGCGGTAGAGGCGACACAAGATAATAAAGTAGGAGTTATCGGGACCGACGCCACAGTTCAGAGTGGTATGTATACAAAAATCATACAAGGAATGAACCCGGATATTCAAGTGATTGAAAAGGCATGTCCATTATTTGTGCCGCTGGTTGAAGAAGGTTTCAAAGAACATGTAGTAACAGAAGAGATTATCGAGTATTATCTGGAATCCATGAAAAAATCAGATATTGATGCAATGATTCTTGGATGTACACATTATCCATTGCTGAGATCAAAGATTCGTAACTATATGGGGGAGAAGATTCAGATTGTAAACCCGGCTTATGAGACTGCGATGGATCTGAAACAGTTATTGGAAGAACAGGATATGGCAAATGATCGTTCAAAGATGCACAGTCATTACGAATTTTACGTAAGTGATACAGCAGAGAAGTTTAGACAATTTGCAAATACGGTGATGCCATTTGATGTGCCGGAGACTAATGTAGTCAACATAGAGGAGTATTAAAAGATGACAAAAGATGTATTGGTGAGCATTTCAGGACTTCATACCGATGTTATGCAGGAGGCAGAGGAGGAAAACGAAGCCATTGAAGTGGTGAATCCTGCCAACTATTATTTCCGTAACGGAAAACATTATATAGTATATGATGAGCCGGTAGAAGGGGTGTCAGGCACTATAAAAAATAAATTAAAAATTACAGAAGATCAAGTTGTGGAAATTATGAAATCTGGTGTTTCCAATGCACACATGATCTTTGAAAAAAATAAAAAGAACCAGACCTATTATTCTACTCCATATGGACAGATGCTTGTCGGAGTGAATACAAAAGAGATGAAGGTTGATATAAAAGAGAACAGAATAGATATTCTGATTGATTATGAACTTCATGTGAATCATGAGGCCGTAGCAGACAGCAGAATTAAAATGAATATTATTTCTAAGTCAGATTATAGGGCAAACATCGCAGGAGCGACAGAAATATAAGAAATGCATATGTTAAAGTAATAAAAATGGACAAGGGTGAAATGTGAATCATCCTTGTCCATTGTTTTATTTTTTGTTTTTACTTTTTGTGTTAGTCTTATTGTCTTTCTTAAAGCGATCCATGAATTTCTTCTTTTTAGGTGGTGTTTCCAAAGGACCACGAACACCTCTTACGCTTGTAATGTAGATTCCGCTGACAACAGCTTTGACTTCTTTCTTTACTGGAACCAGTGGAAATACCTGTGCATCGCACATGAAAGTCATAATCTTAGGTCCAACCTTTGCTTTTACAACAGGCACCTTTGAACGACGAAGATACTTTGGTGTATTTTCAATAACGACAGAAGGAAAACCTGCATCTTTTAATTTCATCTTTCCCTTATCGATAATCAACATATTCATGGTCTGAGCCATCGCATCCATTTGTGCTTTCTGTTCAGCCTGTTTTTTCTCAGCTTTCTTTCCAAAAAAATACAGTGCAACTAATGCAATGATCAGTACGGCAAGAATTACCAGCATTACAATCATTCCTGTACTCACGACAAACCCTCCTATTAAATTAAATGTAGAGCGGATATCAAGAAATCCGCAATTATGCATTTAGTATTGTATCATTGTTTAGAGTGAAGCGCAAGTAAAACAAGTGCAGAAATCGGGTAAAAGATAAAGGAAAAAGGTGTGTTTAAACAGTGTTCCAACTTTTATTCTAAAATAAAGTATGGTACAATGTAAGCATATGTTTTGGCTTGTATGGGTCATATAAATAAATCATGAGGTGAATTTAAAATGAAGAAAAAATTAGTAGCACTTACTTTAGCGGCAGTGATGACAATATCTATGGCTGGATGTGGAAATACAATGTCCGATGAGTACGTTACGATTAATAAATATAAAGGGTTGGAGATAACAGAGGTTGAGAAAACAGAGGTGACAGATGAAACTGTAGAGAATACAGTAAAGAGCTATCTTACTGCAGCACCGTTAAAAACAGAGATAACAGATCGTGCCGCACAGGATGGGGATACAGTAGACATTGATTTTGTTGGTAAAGTTGATGGAAAAGCATTTGACGGAGGAACAGCATCCGGTGCATCTTTAAAAATCGGATCTGGAACATACATTGGGGCAAATGGAGATTACAAAGGATTTGAAGAGCAGATCATCGGTCATAAGAAAGGGGACAAGTTTGATATCGAAGTGAAGTTCCCGGATGATTATTCTGAAAGTACTCTGGCAGGTAAGGTTGCGACATTTAGTATTACGTTAAATGGAATTTATGAAGTAAGTGATGATACAGAGATTACAGACGAGTGGGTAAAACAGAATAGTGATACAGCAGAGACTGTAGAAGAATTCAAAGAAGAAATCCGTACGAAGATGAAAGAGAACAATGAGTCTACGAGACAGAGTCAGCTTCAGTCAGAGGTTTTAGAAGCATTGAGCGAACAGGTTGAGGTGAAGAAATATCCAGATGGAGATATAGACAAAGAATATCAGGCAGTGAAAGACTATTATACGGCATATGCACAGCAGTATGGTATGGAGCTTGCGGATTTCCTTGAGACGTATATGAATATGACAGAGGATGATTTTAAAAAGAAAGCAAAAGAAGTTGCAGAGGAGTCAGTAAAGAAAAAACTGGCATGTGAATTACTTGCAAAGAAAAAGAAACTGGAGCCTTCTGATAAAGAATATGAAAAGAAAGTAGAAGAATATGCAGAAAAAGCCGGATATGAAGATGTAGATGCATTTAGAAAAGCATACGATGAAGATACAATCCGTGCAACAATCCTTCAGGAGGCTGTAGCGAATTATTTGTTGGAAAGCAGTGTGCAGGTAGAGGCAGCAAGCACAGATAATTCAACAGATGGCTCTTCAAGTGATGCAACAAATAAGTAGTTTATCTCAGTCGAGAAGACTCCCACCTCTTCAGGTGGTGAGTAATAGCAAATTT
>OGIO01000502.1_pt1 | contig 47684 bp, 43 predicted proteins | sample 1571841 | NCBI WGS metagenome assembly OGIO01 (sample SAMEA2582111, study PRJEB24529) | metagenome | biome: Human gut stool | place: China | collected 2011
GTTTTCGGTTGCTTATTTATTTTTTATCATATACTGAAAGACTACAGTTGGCCAATTACAAAAATTAGTAAATACTATCCCTAAACACAATCTTACGATATGCTTCAAACTGTAACCAACGGTTAAAGAATTCGCTTCCTGGTTTATATCCTTTTTCTTTTAATTCTGCAAACAGTTTGTCTGCTTTTTCTTTGGAATCAACCAGAATCTTAAATCCTCGTCCATTGATCAGTGGCAGGCCTTTGTATTCGTATTCTTCGATTGGAAGAATTGCTGATACTTTTCTGTCTCTGATCTGCACGGCTACTTTGTCTCTGAATACAATGACATCAAAGTAGTCTGGATACTGATAGCTTTCTCCTTCTACTGGAATTTCATCTCCGATCGTGTAGGATTTTCCAGATGGTTTGATCTTTGTGACTGTCATACTTTCCATGTTGTAGTAGAATTCTTCAAAGATGTCTCCATTGGCTTTTAATTTTCCATGTGCAAAGACGCATTTTAGGTCTGTTTCTTCGTCAACTTCGGAATTTTTGATCACTCCGCATGCAGATGTCATGTTTGTGATACGGTCGATCAATATGAGCTCTCCTAAGGCTTTATGATCATCAAATTCGTCTAAGACAATTTCTTCCTGCAAGATAACATCACATACTGCGATCTCATTCTTTCTTAAGTTGTTTGCTGGAATGTATTCTCCTGTGTTGACATCGATCTTGTACTGAATATTTGTTACGATTCCTGGAATTTCTTTTGTTCCGATCTTTACGAAATATTCTTTTCCTGGTAACAATTCTCCGTCATCCATCCAAAGAACTGTCGCTGTAAATGATTTGCTGACTGGAAGTTCTGTTTTATTGGCCAGTACGCATCCTCTGGATACATCAACTTCACGGTCTAACTGAATCGTTACTGGGCGGCCTTTTTCAGCTGTCTGTGCATCTTTATCACCAATTAATAAACTCTTAACCTTTGCATGTTCTTTGCTTGGTAATGTCACGATCTCATCTCCGACAGAAATCTGTCCGGATTCGATCTGTCCTTGGAATCCACGGAATGTGTGGTTTGGACGGCATACTCTCTGAACTGGCATGTAGAATCCTTCTTCTTCAGATTTCTCTCGTACATCCACCGTCTCTAGGTATTCTAGTAATGGTTCTCCTGTATACCATGGAATGTTATCTGATTTTGTTGTAACGTTATCTCCTTCTGTTGCAGATACTGGGATGATCTTTACATTTGCAAGTGATAATTCTTCTTGTAATTCTTTGATCTGTTCCTCGATCTTTCGGAATGTTTCCTGATCATATTTTACAAGGTCCATTTTATTGACTGCAAATACGAAGTGTCTGATTCCCATTAAGGCGCAGATTCTTGCGTGGCGTCTTGTCTGTACTAATACTCCTTGGGATGCATCGATTAAGATGACTGCTAAATCTGCAAAGGATGCTCCTACAGCCATGTTTCTTGTATATTCTTCATGTCCTGGTGTATCTGCTACGATAAAACTTCTTTTTTCTGTTGTAAAATAACGGTAGGCAACGTCAATCGTAATTCCCTGTTCTCTTTCTGCCATTAATCCGTCAAGTAATAAAGAATAGTCGATCTTTCCACCACGGCTTCCAACTTTACTGTCTAACTCTAATGCTTCTTCCTGATCTGTATATAATAACTTTGAATCATATAAAATATGTCCGATCAGTGTAGATTTTCCATCATCTACACTACCGCAAGTAATAAATTTTAATAATCCTATCATCTTAGAAATACCCCTCTCTCTTTCTTCTTTCCATGCTTCCTGCTGCTTCATTATCAATAACTCTGGTTGTTCTTTCTGAAGAAACCGCACTTAATGTCTCGTCAATGATCTCATCAAGTGTTGAGGCTTTTGATTCCACTCCTCCAGTTAATGGATAACATCCAAGGGTTCTAAATCTCACACTCTTGTATTCGATCTTCTCACCTGGTCTTAATTTTAATCTGTCATCATCGACCATGATAATATTTCCATCTCTCTCGATCACTGGGCGTTCTTTTGCAAAATATAATGGAACGATATCAATTTTCTCGCGTTTGATATATTTCCAGATATCTGTCTCTGTCCAGTTAGAGATTGGGAATACACGAATGCTTTCTCCTTTTTTGATCTTAGAGTTATATAATTTCCACATTTCTGGTCTCTGGTTCTTTGGATCCCATGCCTGGTTTTCATTTCTGAAAGAAAAGATTCTTTCTTTCGCACGTGATTTTTCTTCATCACGACGTCCACCACCAAAAGCTGCGGTAAATCCATATTTATTTAATGCCTGCTTTAGGGCCTGTGTTTTCATGATATCTGTGTAAGCGGCTCCACTGTCAAATGGATTAACCCCCTGTTTTACACCATCTTCATTGATGTATTCTAACATTTCTAATCCGTATTTCTTTGCTGTTTCATCACGGAATTGAATCATTTCTTTGAATTTCCATGTTGTATTAACATGTAAAAATGGAAATGGTGGTTTCTCCGGATAGAATGCTTTTAATGCTAAATGTAACATAACTGAGCTGTCTTTTCCGATAGAATATAGCATAACTGGTTTTTCACAAGAAGCTGCAACTTCTCGGATAATGTAGATTGCTTCCGCCTCCAGCTGGTCAAGATGTGATAATTCGCTCATTTTGATGTCCTCCAATCTAATATTTGTTTGAATCTTTCTTGTTGATCTCTATGGTTTGTTCTTCTCCGGTATATTTTTTGATCTTCCAGAGAATCGTATCTTTGCTTTCGTTAACTGTCATTTCACTTCCCATTCCACCGATATCAGCTCCTAGGAAAAATGCGATGGCTCCTGTTTTACATTCTTTTAAACAGGATGTACATCCCCAGCAGTCTTTTGGATATTTGATGTATGCTTTGCCAGTTGCATCGGTCTTTATCAAACTTCCAGGACAGACGTCTAAGCATCGTTTGCATCCAACACATTTATTTTTGTTAATTCTGATGCTCATAGTACTCATCCTCCTTTACTAGTTCTCGTAAGATGACTTTGATCTTTCCATCCACTTTCTTTGTATTGACGTATTTTTTCCAATCATCACTCTTTTGTGGATGATCAAGATTTTCTGCAAAACTGTGCCATCTTGTCTCTTTTCTTGCTTTTAAATGTTCGATCAGAGTCAGACAGATCGTTAATCGTTCTTTTAGTTCATAATAAAACATCAATTCATGGTAATCCTGAGCACTTAACTGTCCAGATAATGTGATCAGATTATTAATTTTTTCTTTTGCGAGATTTAAGCAGTTTTCATTAAACTGATAATGACTTGAAATTCCGCCTGCATAAGCATCCATGACTTTCTGCATCGCTTCTTCCATTTGCTCGATCGTAAAAATACTGTCTTTGTCTGATAAAATATTGTTGTATTCTTTGACTTTCTCGTCTAATAACTGTTCTTCTTTGTTATCTGTTATATCAAACGTCTGATCTTTTAATTTCTCTACGATATCCAGTGCTGCGAGCTCACCTTCTACCAAAGCTCCTGTCACATATTTCTGTGGACATCCCCCTGCGACATCTCCGGCTGCGTACAGCCCATGGATCGTTGTCTCTCGATTTGTGTTTACCCAGTAACCACTGGCAGTATGTCCACCCACGATATATGGTTCAGTTCCCTCGATCTCTACATTTTGTTCACTTGGATCTTTGCCTTGCTCGATCCATTTTAAGGTCTGGCTTGGTGCCATATTTAAATATGCTTTCTTAAGATCTGTATCTTTTTCCTTCTCAATCCCTTCGGTTCTTAGATAACAAGGGCCTCTTCCTTCTAAGTTTTCCTGTGTTGTTCCATAGACACGCTGAGAAGTTGTGATTCCGTATTTATCTTCGTAAATCTCTCCTTTAGCGTTTATCTGCTTTGCCCCGACTCCCTGTGCGATCGTTCCCGTTGGTGCGATCGTATCTTTACACCTTAATGCGATAAAACGCATCTCAAAGGTTGTCATCTCAGCTCCAGCATCAATTCCCATCGCGTATCCGGCACCAGTGTTAAATGGCGGATACCACATCTTATGTCTTGAAAATCCTGGATTATTTGGCTTATAAAGCCCTGCTGCCCCTCCAGTTGCACAAAGTACTTTCTTGGCACGGATCTCATAAGCTGTTCCATTTTCCATATGGAAACCGAAGGCTCCTTTGATCGTGTTATCTTCCACGATATAATCGGTGATATTCAAATGATTGATCACCTCTACGTTATCTAGCTGATTTACTGCATCTGCAAGGATTGGCTTGATATTTTCTCCATTGATCTTAATATTTCGATTTCCTCTGGCAACATATTCACCATTTTCATCCTTTAAAATAACCAATCCTAACTGTTCCATCTTGCTTGTCACTTCATTTAAACGTTCTGACATGGTAAGAAGCAGGTCACCTCGTACGATCTCGTCTGCATCTTTTCTCGCATAATCAACATAATCCTGTGGTTTTCTTCCCTTTACGATATAAGCATTGATCGCATTAACTCCAGCTGCTAAGCACCCACTTCGTTTGATATTGGCTTTCTCGGCGATGACGATCTTTGCATCACTTTTTTCCCTGATCGTAAGTGCCGCATAACATCCAGCTGTTCCACCTCCGATGATCAGGACATCGGTATGTATGATCTGTTGTTTTGTAATTTCCATAATCGATCCTTTCTGGTATATTTCTTAAATATAGAAGACATCGCCTTCCTGCATTTCTTTATTCTCTAATAAATAAGTTTCCTTTTCATCAAATACATATAAACGGTAAATAATGATATCAACTTCTTCTCCAACGCTTACCGGATCCTTTTCCAAAGATCTCTCAGCTGTCACTTTGATTCCATTGATATTTACAACTACATCCAGTCGACTTCCACTAAAGATCACATCTTCTACAATTCCTTTTTCTGATGCACTCATATATCGTTTTAATTCCCCTTTTTTTGCTAACTCAAGGAATTCTGGTCTGACAATCGCTTTCTGTGCATGTTCTATTTTTTCAAATCCTTTTAAGGATTCATAATTTTCTACGATGGATGATCTTCCAACAAACTGGGCTACAAATGGCGTCTTTGGTGATTTATAAATCTCTAATGGGCTTCCCATCTGCTCAATCTTTCCATGATTTGTAATCAAGATCTCATCAGCAACCTCTACGGCTTCATCCTGATCATGTGTAACGAAAATGCTTGTGATACCAAGCTTTGATACCATTTCTTTTAGCCAGAGTCGAAGCTCTGATCTTACTTTTGCATCGATCGCTGCAAATGGTTCATCAAGAAGTAATACCTGTGGATTTGGAGCCAATGCTCTTGCAAATGCAACTCTCTGTCTCTGCCCGCCAGATAACTGGTTCGGATATCTATTTTCAAGTCCTACTAATCCCGTTAATTCTAGCAATTCAAAAACTCGTTCTTTGATCTGTTTTTTCGGCATTTTTGCGATCTCTAGTCCAAATGCGATATTATCAAAGACTGTCATATATCGGAATAGTGCATAACTTTGAAATACAAATCCAATTCCTCGTTTTGCTGCCGGAATATCATTGACTCTCTTTCCATCAATAAAGATATCTCCTGCATTTGGATTTTCCAATCCTGCGATCATTCGAAGCAGGGTTGTCTTTCCACTTCCACTTGGCCCAAGCAACGCTGCAAGTTTCCCTTTTTCAATTCCAAAACTTACATTATCTGATGCCCGGAAGTTTCCGTATTGTTTATAGATATTTCTCATTTCGACATACATTTTATCTTCCGTCCTTTCCCTGTTGTTTGTCCTGTGAGCGGTACCATGCAATATTTCTTAAAATCAGTACAACGACCGCGATCAATACTAAAACCGATGATACTGCAAATGCTGCTGTAATCGATGATGTTGTTCCTGACATATATAAGGCATCGATCTCCAATGGTAAGGTAAATGTCTCACCTCTTGTTTTAGAAAGTGCATTAACTGCACCAAATTCTCCTAATGCCCTGGCACTACATAAGATGATCCCATAGATCAATCCCCATTTCATCTGAGGAAGTGTGATCTTTCGAAAGATCGTAAATCCACTGGCTCCCATCAATGCTGCTGCCTCTTCTTCGTCTTTTCCCTGTGAGTTTAAGATCGGTATGATCTCCCTTGACACAAATGGAAAGGTAACGAAAATGGTTGCTAAAATGACTCCTGGAATTGCAAATGCAATCCGGATATTCGTTCCAAAGAAAGTGTTGATCGCTCGGATCGCTGGATACGTCCATCCAAGTCTCCCAAATGTCATCAAGAATGCAAGTCCTACGATAACTGGTGAAATGGAAAATGGAATATCGATCAAAGTTGCCAAAACCTGTTTTCCTTTGAAACTGAATTTGGTCAATAAAAATGCCGCCATGATCCCGAAAAATGTATTGATCGCTACCGCAACAAGTGTTGCCAGAATCGTTACAAATAAAGCACTTCTTACATACTCCGTTGATATGGAGCTTACATAAAATTTAAATCCCTCACTTAATGAATTTGTAATAACGGAAAATAACGGTAAGACCAGCATGACGATCATAAATAAAGCACTGATCGTGATCAGGATGATCTTCGTTCGCTGTTTTCTTTTTTCAAACTTCTGCTGTTCATTCATGATCTTCCTCCTTACTGTGCATTGACTCTTCTTGCCTGTCTTACCTGTATGATGTTGATCACAAATAACATCACAAAGGAAATGATCAGCATGACAAGGGCAATGGCTGTTGCACTTTTATAGTCGATATAGTTTAATTTCTGCATGATCACATAAGAAATCATCTGTGTATGTTCCTTGGCACTGTTTCCTGAGATATAGATCACACTTCCGTATTCCCCGATTCCCCTTGCAAATGCCAATCCAAATCCTGTTAATAATGCAGGTCTTAATTCTGGTAAAATGACTTTAAAGAATGTTCTTATCGGTGTTGCACCTAACATATACGCTGCTTCTTCATACTGACCATCCATTTTCTCAAGCACTGGCTGAACCGCTCTTACAATGAATGGAATCCCAATGAACACAAGTGCGATCAAAAGCCCGATTCTTGTATAAGAAATCTTAATCCCAAAGTGTGTAAAGTATCGTCCGATCATTCCATCTTCCGCATACATTTTTGATAATGTAATACCAGCAACTGCAGTTGGCAGTGCAAAAGGAAGTTCGATCATCCCATCCATTAATCGTTTCCCCGGGAATTCATACTTTACAATCACCCATGCAATGATCAACCCAAACACAACATTGATCAATGCTGCAATAAACGAACTTCCGATACTTGTGATAAATGCATTTCTTACTGTTTCTTTCGATATTAATGTAAGGAATTCATTCGGCGATAATTTTAGTGCGTATGCAAATACAGATGCTAATGGAATCATTACGATCAATGATAACATCGTTACTGTAACTCCCATCGTTAATCCGAACCCTGGAATAACCCTTGCTTTTTTCGCTTTTTTTAATGTCTTATTCTCGTTATTTGTATTACTCATCTTCATTCCTGCCTTTTTATTGATTTATATAAATCTTGTCAAACAACGCTCCATCTTCAAAATATTTCTTATAAGCCTGATCCCATCCTCCAAAATCACTGATCTTATATAATTTCATGTTCAGATTAAATTTACCTTGATACTGTTTTAAGATTGTTTCATTTGATGGCCGGTATCCTTCTTCGGCTGCGAGTTTCTGTGCTTTGTCACTGTAGAGATATTTTAAATACTCTGTTGCGATCTTCTTTGTTCCATTAACCTTTACGTTATCATCGACAAGGCTGACACTTGGCTGGGCCAAGATACTGATACTTGGTGTAATGATCTCGTATTTGTCTGGATAATTTTTAACTGTCTGAATTACTTCATTTTCCCATGCAATCAAAACATCACCTTTTTTATTTTCTACAAAGGTTGTCGTAGAACCTCTGGCTCCTGAATCCATAACGGATACATTCTGATATAATTTTGTCAGGAATTGTTCTTCCTTTTTCTGATCGTGATAGGTATCAATCGCATAACCATAAGCTGCTAAGAAGTTCCAGCAGGCACCCCCGCTGCTCTTTGGATCTGGTGTGATGACCTCCACTCCTTTTTTGATCAAGTCTTTCCAGTCTTTGATGTTTTTCTTGTTTCCTTTTCTTACAAGAAAGACGATCGTTGATGTATATGGTGCAGAATCATTTGAAAGTCTCTTCTGCCACCCTTTATTTATTAGTCCTGTCTGCTCGATCAGTGAAATATCATGTTCTAAGGCCAGTGTTACAACATCACCATTGCTTCCTTCTACTACTGATCTTGCCTGACTTCCAGAACCACCATGGGACTGGATTACTTCGACTTTCTTTCCATATTTATCTTTATAATATTTGATAAAATCTTTGTTATATTTTTCATAAAACTCTCTTGTCGGATCATAAGAGACATTTGTGATCGTAAGATTTTCTTTTCTCTTATTTCCACATCCTGCCATAGAAACCATAAGAATCATACAGAAACTTAAAAGGATCATTTTCTTACAGATATTTATTCTACTGGTTCTTTGTTGTCTTATTTTCATGGTTTCTTCTCCTTTATTTTAATTCCATACTATTTCTGTATGTTTTATATGAATTGGATTATAGATGATTTCTGTATACATGTCAACAAATATCGTTATAGAAATTTATAATAACTGATTCAAAGAAATTTTTATTATGTTCATCTTTGCTCATAAAAGTACGAAAAAAAGACGTTTTGACATATATTTTCAATATGTCAAAACGTCTTTTTTCATTTATTATTTCATGTATTTTTGCAGATTCTTCTTTTGTTTGTCACTGATCTGATAAAAAGTCTGTTTTCCATTCTCATCTTCGATTCCAATGACAGTACGATCTCCAAGAAGTATTTTTGTTAATGTACCACTTGTATAGAATCGATATTCATTCCATGAAGCTGCGTCTTGTGTAGTATCCTTTACAGATATTTTCTTTGCTTTCCCAACAATCTTAGATACTTTAATCGCTGTATCATTAAATTTCATCTTCTTATCTGTTACAACGATCTGGGCATCTGCAATTCTTGCTGCTACGTTACTGTAATTCTTCTGCTCTTTGGCATCGATCAACGCATCTCCAACAGTTGAAGCACCATTATATGCATAAACATTCTCTGGAATCTCATCAAACACAATATAACTGTCACCATATACTTTGAATTCAAACGTTGTATTATCTTCATCAATCAACGCATAAGAATAACTTTGTTTATACTGCTTCTCTACATCGGTTGGTGTGATTCCAATCATTCGATTACATCCAGTTACAATCTTCTTTACATATTTGCAGACAGGAATATTCGTTACTGCAAAACTCTGATTCTTGATCGTATTCGTTGCAAAGTCAACTTTAATGATCCTGCTGTCTTTGACACGACTTTTGTAGTCTGCAATCTTTTGATCTCCAGAAGTTGCATGGATTGCTTTGATCTTCTTATTTAGTGAATTTGTTTTTTTCTTTTCTTCTTTTAACTGAACAGACAGTTTATCTCTTTCATCTTTAAGACTCTGATAATATTTTGATTCCACGACAGCATCTTTTGACGGCTTAAAGCATCCCGTCATCATCACGCTGCTCATTGCAATCACCGCTGCTGTTAGTATATATTTTGCACCTTTCATATGGTTTCCCTCCATTACAGGTCCTATCGTTTTTGAGCGATCTCTCCTGCGTTCTTATAGATGCTGTTTGGTGCGATACATCCACGTACCATAGATAATGGATAAATATTGGTATCATGACCAACCACTGATCCTGGATTCAAGATAGTTCCGCATCCTACTTCTACACGAGAACTTAAGATCGCACCGATCTTCTTTCTTCCAGTCTCAATCTTTTCTTCTCCATTTTTGATCACAACGTTTGTCTTGTCAGATTTTACATTCGATGTGATGGATCCAGCTCCCATATGAGACTTATATCCTAAAATAGAATCTCCTACATAATTGTAATGAGGCACCTGAACATTATTAAATAAAATATCATTCTTGATCTCTGTAGAATTTCCTACAACACATCCTGCCCCGATCAATGCATTTCCTCTGATAAATGCTCCTGGGCGCACTTCTGTATCTGGACCAATGATCGCTGGTCCATTGATCGTTGCCGTCTTGGCGATCGTTGCACTTTTCGCGATCCATACATCTTCTTCTACCTGATCATATTCATCTACTGATAGTGTTGGTCCAACTTCCAGTACAAAATCTTTGATCAATGGAAGAATCTCCCATGGATACGTTGTCTGTTCAAATAATTGAGCTGCAATTGTCTGATCTAAATCCTGAAAGAATTCTTTGTTTGTTAATTCTACCATCTGATTTTACCTCTTTCTGTTCTTATTATCTGTTTCAATCCACAGTCTGTAATTTTCATTTGAAATCCAACTCGATCGGACAGTGATCTGATCCCATCACATCTGTTAAGATCTTCGCATCACTGATACGATCTTTTAAACACTCTGATATAATAAAATAGTCAATGCGCCATCCTGCGTTATTCTTTCTCGCATTGAAGCGGTAAGACCACCAAGAATAGATTCCTGTCTGGTCTGGGTATAAATAACGGAAGGTATCGATAAATCCATTGTTAAGGATTGTTCTCATTTTTTCACGTTCTTCATCCGTGAAACCAGCATTTTTTCTATTTGTCTTTGGGTTCTTAAGATCGATCTCCTCGACTGCAACATTCAGATCTCCACAAAAGATCACCGGCTTTTTCTCTTCTAACTTCTTCAAATAAGCAAGAAAATCCTCTTCCCACTTCATTCGATAAGAAAGCCTTGCCAGTTCACTTTGTGAATTCGGTGTATACACTGTGATAAAGTAATAATCTTTAAACTCCAGTGTGATCACACGTCCTTCCTGATCATGTTCTTCTATCCCAAGACCATAAAAAACGCTGATCGGTTCTTCTTTTGTAAAAATGCCTGTTCCTGAGTATCCCTTCTTCACTGCATAATTCCAGTACTGGTGATATCCCGGAAGATTCAGGTCAAGCTGGCCTTCCTGCATCTTACTTTCCTGAATGCAGAAAATATCGGCATCTGTCTCATTGAAAAAATCCAAAAATCCTTTCTTCACACATGCTCTGATTCCATTGACATTCCATGATATGAATTTCATCTAATTTCCTCCACGTCTCTTATTATAAAGAAACATAATCACTCCTGCTGCAATGATCACACAATATCCTACAAAACTCAGCATATCTGGAAGCTGTCCAAAAACGAGAAGCCCCATAATTGCTGAGAACATGATCTGTGTGTAATCATATACAGAAATTTCCCTTGCTGGTGCATACGTATATGCCGCTGTGACTCCAAACTGTCCTCCTGCAGCAGCTAATCCTGTTAATAACAAAAAGAATAACTGCCTTGCTGAGATCGGATGAAAATCCATGATCAAATATGGTACACACGCCAACATAGAAAATGTTGAGAAGAAAAGCACGATCATTGGTCCTCTTTCTCCTCTAAGTCCAAGTTTTCTCACACAGGTATATGCAAAACCTGCACACATTCCCCCTGCAAAGCCGATCACAGCTGCTGGTGTCATCCCGCCTGCGAAACTTGGTTTTACAATAAATAAACTACCGACAAAAGCTGCGATCACGCATGCGCATTGTGTCGGTGTGATCTTCTCTTTCAGTACTAAATAAGAAAATACAATAACAAAAAATGGCGATAACTTATTTAGACATGAAGCATCTGAAAGCACCAGGTGATCTACCGCATAAAAGTTGCAGAAAATACCTAAGGTCCCAAAAAGGGACCTTAGAATAAACCAATGCAAATTTCTTTTCTGAATCTGAATCTTTTCCTTGTTGCGAATGATCATGATAAACGCAATGACCGCCGCAACTAAATTGCGGAAAAAACTCTTCTCGATCGCTGGAAGATCTCCTGACAGCTTTAAAAACAATGCCATAAGGGCAAAGGAAAAAGCTGACAGTATGATGCATATAATTCCACGATTCTTATCTTTCATAACAAGATTATACTCTTGAAGAATATTCTCCAGTTCTTGTATCGATCTTTAACGTATCACCTTCGTTAACGAATAATGGTACCATTACCTGAGCACCTGTTTCAACGATACATGGTTTTGTAGCACCCTGTGCTGTGTTTCCTTTTTCTCCTGGTTCACATTCTGTAACAAGTAATTCTACAGAGATTGGTGGCTCAACCTGGAATGCATTCCCTGCGTGAGAAACGATTGTAACGTTTTCGTTTTCTTTAACAAATTTTAAAGAATCTCCGATAACATCTGGTCCTAATGCGATCTGATCAAATGTTTCGTTATCCATGAAGTAGAATAATTCTCCATCATTGTACAGATACTGCATTTCTTTACGTTCGATATGAGCGTTTTCAAATTTCTCTGTTGGACGGAATGTTTTCTCAACAACTCCTCCGTTCTTGATATTTTTTAATTTACAACGTACGAACGCTGCTCCCTTTCCAGGTTTTACATGCTGGAATTCGATGATCTGGTAAATATTATTCTCGAACTGAATTGTTAATCCATTCTTAAAATCTCCTGCTGTAACCATATTATAATTGTCCTCCTTAAATTATATCTTTTTTTATTTTATCTTAAATCTATAGTTGAATCAACTATTTATTTGCTAATTTATAGATTTCGTATATGTCATTCTCATCACAGACCTTAAAAGAACCGATCGTTCTGGTTCCTTCATAGGAACATCCATGTGCCATTTGTTTCACTTCTTCGTCTGTTTTTGAACCAATTTCTTTCGCCTCACGAAAACTTGTCGGCATATCAAGTGATGCAAAATATGTAACTGTTTTTCGGATTCCTTCCTGTGCTGCCTTCACATCGTCAGCTTCTTCTACATTCCAGACTCTTCTTGCATACTGCGCAAATCTGGCTGGTTTTGCATCATATACATAAGCTGCCCATGCTCCCCAGACAGCGGATAAACTTGCCCCATGTGCAATATCAAACTTCGCACTCAGTTCATGTCCTAACTGATGCACTGCAAAGTCTTTCTCAGCTCCAAGTCCTGTAATTCCGTTGTGTGAAAGACTTCCTGCCCACATGATCTCACTCATCGCATTATAATCGTGTGAATCCTTGATCGCAACCGCACCATTTCTGATCACTGTACGAAGCAGACCTTCTGCGATCTCGTCTGTCAGTTCATTATTCTCTGTCTGTGTAAAATAACGATCCAATGTATGCATCATAATATCCACAATGCCGCATCCTACCTGATACTTTGGTAATGTATATGTAAGTTCAGGATTCATGATCGCAAATGCCGGGCGGTTGAAATCTGTGGAAAGACCTCTCTTGATCTTCGTCTCTTCATTCGTAAGTACTGCTGAATCGCTTGTCTCACTTCCTGCCGCTGCAAGTGTTAATACCACTCCAACAGGAAGAGATCTCTTCACTGTCTGTTTCTTAGACCAGAACTCCCAGATATCTGTATCCGGATTCGCTGTTCCATGTGCAACAGCCTTTGAGGTATCGATCACACTTCCTCCACCTACTGCCAATACAAAGTCCGTTCCAAATTCAATGGATTTCTTCACTGCTTCTCTCGCAAATGAAAGCCTTGGATTCGGCTTCACGCCTCCAACTGTCATATATTCAAGACCGGCTTCTTCTAATGAAGCAGTTACCTCATCAAGTAATCCGCTTCTTACAACACTTCCTCCACCATAGACAACGAATACTTTGGAAGCTTTCAGGCTTTTCGCAAGTTCTCCTGCCTGCTTCTGTGTCTCTTTTCCAAAAATGATTCTTGTTGGTGTATACTGGGTAAATCCATGCATTCGCTCATCCTCCATCTGCCCATAAACAGGGGCAAAACTTGTATGTTACTGATTAATCTGCATCTCTTGTTAACTTCACAACGATCTCTTCTGCGATCTCTTCCACAGTCTTATAATCTGTGTTCACTACAACATCTGCTGCCGCTTCGTACTTTGGACGGCGTTGTTCCATCATATTAGAAATAAATTCAGTATTCTTATTCCCACGTAATAATGGTCTGTCATCATTGTCTTTGACACGCTCTAAGATCACTTCTGGAGATGCTGTTAATAAAACGACCTTTCCATTCTTCTTCATCTCAGCAACGTTCTCATCACGAAGCGCAACTCCACCACCACAGGAGATGATCTGGTTATTCTTCTTCTGAAGCTCAATCAAAAGGTTTGTCTCACAGTTTCTGAAATATGTCTCTCCATATTCTTCAAAAATCTTATTGATAGACATTCCTTCTTTCTTCACAATCTCTTCATCCATCTCTACCTGTGGAGATGCAAGGATCTTACTTAGATATGTAGAAACAGTACTCTTACCTGCTCCCATAAATCCGATCAATAAGATGTTATGTGTAAATAATGTCTTTGCCTGAATTCTTCTGCTGTTTTCTACAATATAAGTAAATATATCAAGAATCTCATCCTTATAAGTATTCTCATCCACATGTGTGAGTAGCATCTTACGCTGTCTCTTTTCCTGTTCTGGCTGAAGAATTGGCAATCCATTCTCTTTCTTGTAGACCATGATCTCTTTGATGATATCCATTCTCTCTTCTAATACAGAGACAATCTTCTTATCACACAGATCTAATCTCTCTCTAATCTCTTCTAACTGACTCATCTTCTTGTTCTTTCCTTTTCTATACTAAATGTCCCCATACTTCTCAGATAATGAAGTGTGGTCTTGTTCAGTATATCATACATTCCTATATTTTTTCAATTCATTGCCTCTATAATTTAGGCAAATTCACTTTGATCTGTGATAAATGAAATAAAATCTTTCACAACCGGTGTCAGATATTTTTCTTTTTTTAGTACAAGATATATATATCGTTCGATCTCTGGTGATATGATCGGACGAACACACACATCCATTGTATCAAGAAGCGGAATCTTTGGAACGATCGCAATTCCAAATCCTGCTGCAACAAGCCCTGCAACAGAAGAATCTTCTTCCCCTTCATATGCGATCGTTGGTTGCCTTTTAATCCTTGAAAAACAACTGTCGATCACTGGCCTTAATCCACTGTTCTTTGTAAAATATACGTAATCATATTCAACTGTATCCAGAAGATCGATTTCTTCCTTTTGAGCCAATGGATGGTCCTTTGGTGTGATCAAAACCAGTTCTTCCTGACCAACAGGAATAAATTCAAGTTCATCTTCCCCTTCCACATAAGAAGAAAATGCAAGATCATATTTCCCATCTTTTAATTCTTCCACGATTTTCTTCGTCGTTCCCTGTCCAAATGAAAAATGAATATGATTCTTACCCTTTTCTTTCAGATAACCTTTGATCAGATTTGGAATAAAATGACTTCCCAAAGTAAAGATATACCCCATATCAATAAATCCACCGCTGGTTCCTGATGTTTCTGTTACCACCCTTTTTCCTTCATCCAACATATCCAGGGACTGCTCCACATAACGCAAAAACAATGCTCCATATTTCGTTAATTTTGCATTTCTCCCCTGTTTTTCGAATAATTTCACTCCTAATTCACTCTCAAGACATGAGATCGCATGACTTAAACTTGGCTGCGTGATGGACAACATATCGGCGGTTCTTGTATAGTGTTCTTCCTTAGCTAATGCCCGAAAATAGTACAAATGATTCAAATTCATAATCTATTCCCTTTCAATTCATAAAATTTATTTATGGATAGTATACCATATTCTTCATTGCATTTATATATCTACTTTGCTATAATTATTTTTAGAAAACTATTAAGCAAATTGGAGGATCATAATTATGGCAGCAAAGAATTTCCGTAAATTATTTGAACCGTACACAGTAAAATCTATGACATTAAGGAACAGAATTGTCATGACTCCCATTGGAACAAATTTTGCTGAGCATACCGGAGAAGTAAATGAGAGAATCATTGATTATTATAAACAGCGTGCAAAGGGCGGAACAGGTCTGATCACAATTGAAGCTGCGAGTGTTTATTCACCACAGGGAGCAAGCGGATCATACCAGCTTCGTATCGACCACGATAACTATATTCCTGGATTATACAGATTATGTGAAAGCATCCATGACTGCGGATCCAAAATCAGCATCTTATTAAACCATGCTGGTTCTGTAGCAAATGGTAAGATGACAAACATCCAGCCAGTATCTGCATCTGATATTCCATCCAGAGTTGGTGGTGATATTCCTCGTGCTTTAACAACAGATGAAATCTACACGATCGTTGATAAATTTGCTGAAGCAGCAAAACGTGCAGTTACAGCAGGATTTGATGCTGTTGAGATTCAGGCTGGACATGGTTATTTATTAAACCAGTTCTTATCTCCAACAACAAATGACCGTACTGATGAATTTGGTGGATCTAAAGAGAATCGTGCACGTTTCACTACATTAGTATTAAAAGCTGTTCGTGAGACAGTTGGTGAAAATATTCCTATTTTCTTAGGAATCAGTGCTGATGAACTTGCTGAAGGTGGTAACACATTAGATGATACATTAGAGATCGTTGAATATTTCAAAGATTACGTTGATGTATTTGATGTTTCTGCTGGACTTACATGTTCTATCCAGTACCAGTATGATGCAGATTACCTTCCAGATGGATGGAAATCTTATATGTCTAAATCAATCAAAGAAAAGACTGGAAAGCCTTGTCAGACAAGTGGTAATATCCGTGAGCCAGAAGTTGCAAACCGTATTCTTGAAGATGGTGAAGCAGATCTGATCGCAATCGGACGTGGACTGATCGCTGATCCTGAATGGGTAAATAAAGTTCAATTTGGTAACACAGAAGATATCAATCGTTGTATTTCATGTAACAATGGATGTACAGCAACATTAGGGGATGAACCTATCCGATGCAGCATCAATCCTGCTCTTGTTTCAGGTTCATTATATAAAGATAAGAAATTAAAGAAACCATGCAACGTTGTTGTTGTTGGTGGTGGTACTGCCGGTCTTGAAGCTGCATGTACAGCTGCTGAAGTTGGATGTGCAACTGTTCTGATTGAGAAATCAGGAGAACTCGGTGGACTTGCCAGACGTGTAGGAAAGATGCCTAACAAACAGCGTCTTGGATATTTCCCTCAGTACTTAGAACGTCGTGCAATGAAACTTAAGAACCTGTTTATCTGTAAGAATACAGAAGCTTCTATCGAATTTATCGAAGGTTTCAAACCAGATATCGTTGTTAACGCAACAGGATCCGTTCCTCTTCTTCCAAATATTCCTGGATTAAAGGAGAACTTAGAAGCAGGTAATGTATCTACGATCTTTGATCTGGTAGATCACGTAGATTCTTATCCAGAAGATTTATCTGGTAAGAAAGTTGTTGTGATCGGTGGTGGTAACGTAGGACTTGACGTTGTTGAATTCTTTGTTCCTAGAAAAGCTGATGTAACGATCGTTGAGCAGAAAGCTCACTTCGGTGAGAACCTTGACTTTATCACTAAGACTGGTTCTATCGAATTCATGAATAAGAATAAAGTAAATCAGTATCCAAATGCTTCTTTATTAGAAGTGAAAGATCATAGTTTTATTGTAAGACATGATTATAAAGATCTTGAATTAGACTTTGATTATGGATTTGTATGTCTTGGAATGCAGTCTGCTACTCCTTCTCTTCAGGAATTATACAACCACTTCATCTATGAAGGTGTTGAAGTACTTAATATCGGTGACAGTGCTCAGACACGTCGTATCATCGAGGGTGTAAAAGAAGGTCGTGACATTTTAGTTGCATTAGAACGTCAGGATTTCATTTAAAAAGCTCATGAGTTTTTCTTACAATCTTTTATTGGCGTCAAAGATTGTAGTAAAATTTTGATTTTTTGAAAAAAGTAAGGGTCAGATAATAAAATCTGACCCTTGCTTTTTATAGTTTCTTAATATTTTTTCTTACGATACTGCCACAACACAATCTTTTCAAAATAACGCTTTATGACGATCTGAATCTCTTCTTTGGGATTCATCGGTGTTACAAGAATACTATGTATACCTGTTCTGTTCGCTCCATAAACGTCTGTAAACAACTGATCTCCAACGAAGAATGTATTCTTCTTATCCGTTCCCATCAATTTCATTGCTGTCTCATATCCTTTGATCGATGGTTTATTTGCTTTGTATACATAATATTTCCCACCGACTGCCTCGCAGAACGCTTTCACTCTTGGTTCTTTGTTGTTACTTGTAAAACAATACTGCATCCCCATCGCATCCAGTCTCTTAAATAACTTCTTTGCACGTTCATCTGCTGGTGCATTGTGTGGTACTAACGTATTATCGACATCAAAGATCACTCCTCGATATCCTTCTTTGTAGTATCGTTCGAAATCAATATCATAAGTACTTCTGATATCTTCGGACGGGTAGAATTTCTGAAACATAATTTATCTTCCTTTTTATTTATAATTTTTAAATCCTTTTTAACATTATCTTATTTATTTTATAATACGTTTTTAAGATTGGCAAGATGAAACTATGGAAATACAAATAATCTGTGCATAAATCCTTAAAAATTCATGCACAGATTATATCTTTTACTGATTTTCCGTATTTTTTAATAATACGCCGTATCTTAAATTAACAAACAATGCTAGTAACACACCAACTGCTGTAATTACCATGTTCATGACAATAACATTTGTAGATGTCATTTTAGATGCTGCAGTCAGGATTGTGTAGTTACATAAACTAGATGCGATCATAACAATACTTGTGATCGTACCTTTAATCTTAGGGAACAGATCATTTACAACAGCTGTTGCCATCTGAAGAACTCCTCCTGCCGCTGCATATCCGAGTACAAATGCTCCAACATAGCAAATCATAGGTGTCTTAATAATGTAAACTAATGCTAACATTACAAGAGAGATCGCTGGGTAGATCACTAAGAACCTAACCTGTTTGAATTTTGTGATCAGCACACTTGTTACGAATAATGCTATCATTGTACCTGCAGAATAGTATGTCTGCATAACAGATACATTCTCGGATGGAATTTTGGCAATTTCAGTACCAAATGTCTGTGCACAGTTTAACCATAACTGGAATGTTGCTGTACTTGTGAATCCGATCAGGATCAAAGCAACACTCTCGATAGAGAAATGTGCATTTTTAATATTACTGATCAGAGATTCAGATTTTCCACTTTCAGATGATGCTGGGAATGGTGCAAAAATTGCTAAGATTCCCAGAATACCGATGCATACACCTGCTACAACTGGAAGCATTAAGTAAGAAAGGCTTGTTCCAGCTACAACACCTAAGAAGAAAGGCATTAATAACTGAGCAACAGAAATAAATAACTTAATTCCCATAGTTGCAATACCCGTGTACTTGTTGATAATCTCTGCTACCGCTGGATATGTTGCTGTATCTAAGAATGAGTTAGCGATACCACCAAGAATCGCTGCAACATAGGCAATTGTTGTGTTTGGTGAAAATGCAATTCCCACCAAAAATATCACATAAGATGCACATCCGATGATTACTGAAGCACGACGTCCTAACTTATCAGATAATGGTCCTGCAAATGGAAGGGAGATCAAACGTCCCAGTCCTAATGCTGCTGCAATGGAAGTTACTGCCATAACATCTTTTAATCCCCACTGGCTTGCGAGCATTTCTTTTACTACCTGCTGACTTAAGATTGAGCACCCGATTCCATGAATGAAATAGTTCAGATAAAGAACTAAGGCACTTGGTATGTATTTTTTATCCATTTTTATAATTCCTCTCGTTTGCTATATGGTTATGACTAAACTTTAGTCATATTTGATATCTAATACTTCTTTCATATGGTCGATTGGCATATGTTTTCCTGTCCATAAGTGGAAAGCAGCGTCTCCCTGGAATAACATCATTCCAAGACCGTTCATTGTCTTACATCCAGCTTTCTTAGCAAGTCTTAATGTTTCTGTCTCTCTTGGAGCATAAACTGTATCTGTTACGATCAGGTCTGGACGGAAGTATGTTTCATCAGGAACAACTGTCTGTCCTTCTAATGGTTTCATTCCTACACCAGTTGCCTGTGCGAATAAGTAGCTGTCTGCGATTTCTTCTCTTAATTTATCTTTGTCATCAAGATCGTAAAGATTTACGATACAATCTGTGTTTTCACGGATCTTCTTTACTGTTTCTTCAGCATTAGCCCAGAATTTATCTTTGATATTGAAGATTGACATTTCTTTGACACCGTCTAATGCAGCCTGAATCTCGATTGCTGTCGCAGCTCCACCAGCACCAGCGATTGTCATTTTTTTACCGATCACATCAATATCGTTGTCTTTTAATGACTGCATGTATCCGATACCGTCTGTGATATGTCCGATCAGTTTTCCGTTGTCATTTACGATCGTGTTAACAGCTCCTGCCATTTTAGCTGCTGGAGATAACTCGTCTAAGTACTGTCCTACAACTGTTTTGTTCGGCATTGATACGTTAGATCCAACCATCTTTAAAGCACGAAGTCCTTTGACTGCATCCTCTAATGTGCTGTTGTCAACTTCGAATGCTAAGTATGCATAGTCAAGTCCTAATGTTGCGAATGCTTCATTATGCATTGCAGGTGAGCTTGAATGTCTGATTGGATAAGCCATTAATCCGATTAATTCAGTATGTCCTGTGATTCTCTCTGCCATAATATTTCTCCTTTAAATCAATCTTATTATTTATCTTCTCCTCTGAAGATCTCTCCCATTGCCTTCACTGCTAATGAATATGCAGATGCACCCATTCCAGCGATCATTCCGTGTGCGACTGGTGCGATCACAGAATGAGATCTGAAATCTTCTCTGTTAAAGATATTTGACATATGAACTTCAAGAATTGGGCATTCAAGAATCTCTAACGCATCATGAATTGCATAGCTGTAGTGTGTCCATGCACCAGGATTGATGATAACTCCATCGTATTTTTCATAAAACACCTCGTGAATCTTGTCTACCATTTCTCCTTCATGATTTGTCTGGAAATTATCAACGATGATTCCTTCTTCTTTTGCTGTTTTTTCAATCAAATCATTAATTTCGTCTAATGTGATCGTTCCATACTGTTCTGGGTCTCTTTTTCCATACATGTTATGGTTTACGCTGTGAAGCATCATTACTTTTTTCATTATCATTCTCCTATTCGTTCTCTAACCAAGGTTTTTTCTCTAAAATCTCATGCAGTACATCATTTTTGGCACCGATCACTTCGATATGAATGCCACTTGGAAGTTCAATCCAGTTATGCCCCTGTGGAAGTTCTTTTACTCCAAGGGCATATGCTTTTTCTAATACCGCATCTACATTGTCTGTCATGATTCCAAGATGGTCTGCTCTTCCTTCGATATTCTCAAAATCTGTTTCTTCATTTAACTGAATTCCCGCATGAAGCCAGATTTTTCGATTAGGTGCTTCCCCAAGTGTCATTCTCACTGGCATATCAAATACTTCCTCAAAAAACTTTACATGCCATTCAATATCTGACACTTTCAATGCCATATGTTCTAAATATGAAGCCATAATATCCTCCTGTTATTTATTAAGAGATGGTTCGTATTCTAACAAGAATTTCTCAATTCCTTTAACACATGTAACCAATGTCCGGTTGACTGGTGTTGGAATTCCAAATTTCTTTCCCCATTCCACAACAGAACCATTGATAAAGTCAATTTCTGTTGGACGTTTTAACTCAAGACTCTGTAAAATAGATGTTTTGAATGTTTCTGGAAGTCCTTCACTTGCTGCATACCATGGATATTCCGGATCTTCAGATTTTAATTTCACTCCAGCTGCTTTCGCAACATCGATTCCTTCCTGAATCGCAGCAACTGCTGTTTCCTTGATATATTCTTCTTCATAAAGCGGTCCATAAGGAAGTCTTGTAATACCACAGAGTGCTCCTGCTGCCACATTGATCAGAAGTTTGTCCCAGATCAATCCTTTGATATTATCGCTGACTTCACATAGTAAACCTGCTTTATTAAATTCATCACAAACAGCCTGAATTCGATCTGTGATCTCTCCTGTCAGTTCTCCAATGTAAGTGTATTTACCTTTCACACCAGCACTTACATATCCAGGACTTAATAATCTTCCTCCAACATATGTTTTTCCACTGATCACATTGGCTTCCCCTACAACTTCCGCAATTGTCTCTTCATTTCCAAGACCATTTTGAAGTGACATAACTAATGTATTCTCACCGATCACATTTGTCTCTTTTAACTGAGAAACCGCTTCTTTCGTTGCAAATGATTTCACTAAAACGATAACAAGATCAACTGGTCCCATTCCTTCTGCACTTGTTCTTGCATCTACTTTTACATACCAATCTTCCTTTTCATCGGTCATTTTCAGACCATTTTCATTAATCTTATCAATATGCTCTTTCCACTGGTCAACAAAATATACTTCAGATCCACCCTGTGCAAGTGTACCACCGATCGTACTTCCAAGGGAACCTGTTCCTAACATACAAATCTTCATGGAATCTATTCCTCCTTATAAAATCTCTGACCGCAATTATTTATCTTCTTCTAATGGGAAGAATTTTAAGATATGTGTTGCTGCTAATACGATATCTCCATGCTGATTGAATACTTCCAGTTTAGAGAATGTCTTATTTGTCTCTTCTTCGATACGGTCCACTGTATATTTACATGTTAAAGTATCCCCAAAGAATACTGGTTTGATGAAACGTAATCTGTCATATCCATAAGATGCACTTGGAACTGGAGATTTTACCTGCTCCTGAATCTTTGTTGATGCTGTACATCCGATCGCAAATGTTAAAATACCATGTACAATTCTTGTTCCATACATTGTTTTCTTCATGAATTCTTCATTGAAATGCATCTGACTGTAATCTGCTGTGATACCACCGAATAAATATACATCTGTTTCTGTGACTGTTTTTGTAAATTCTGCTGTATCTCCTACATGTAATGGAATTTCTACTTTTTTAATGTTACTCATGATCGTAATTCTCCTTTATATTTTGTTTTTATTATGTTTGTTATTTTTATTTGAAAGACTGATTCATGAACTCTTCACGAATATTCATCTTTTCGTCTTGAAAGATTCGCTCATCCATCGGTTTTAACTCTTTGGAAATGATCGGCTTAAATCCCATCTGTGCAATGATATCTTTTTCGACATCAATTCCTGGAGCGACCTCTGTTAATACAACTCCTTCTTCTGTTAATTCAAATACTGCACGTTCTGTGATATAAACAACTTTCTGTCCCTGTTTTAATGCCTGTTCTCCGCTAAATGTGATCTCTTCACATTCTGGAATCATCTTTTCAAATCTTCCTTCCTGTACTACTTTGATCTGACCATTACCTACTTCAGTTTTTAACCCACCAGCTCGTAAGGTTCCACAAAGAACAACTTTTTTAGATCCAGAGCAAATGTTGACAAATCCACCGGTTCCCATGATCTTGCCATTAAATTTATGCACATTTACATTTCCTTTTGCATCCAGTTCGGCAAAACTTAAAAATGCGACATCCAATCCGCCGCCATCATAGAAGTCAAACTGTGATGGCATATCCATCAATGCTTTGGAATTGATACTTGCCCCAAAGAAGATTCCTTGTGCTGTCGCTCCTCCAACTGGTCCTGTCTCTACCGTTAAAGTAAATTCTTCACCTACACCTTCTTCCCTTGCCACTGTTCCAATTCCATCGGCAATTCCAACTCCGACATTTCCAACATTTCCAGGTCCGATTTCCATTAATGCACGTCTTGCAACAACTTTTCTCTGGTCCAATGGAAGTGATGCATTTTCATCTTCTTCTGCAATATAATCTCCTGTAAAGAATGCATCAGAACCATTATATAACTGCTCCTGTTTTTCATTGATCACAACGATGTCAACCAAATATCCCGGAACTTTTACCTGCCTTGGATGAATTGTACCTGCTTTTACCATTCGTTTTGCTTGTAAAATAACAAGTCCGCCATTGTTATGGACTGCCTGCGCCATCGCAAGAACATCAACATATGTGATTTCATCTTCCATCGATGCGTAACCATCGCTGTCAACTGTTGTTGCACGGATAAAGCAGACATCTAATGGAAGCGTTGGATAAAATAAATATTCTTTTCCATTCAGTGTTGTATGTTTGATCAGATCCTCTTTCGTTACATCATTTAACTTTCCACCCTTTTGTCTTGGATCTACAAAAGTGTTTAATCCAACATGGGATAATAATCCAGGCTGTCCGGCTGCTGCTGTTCTTAACAGCTGTGCCATGATTCCCTGAGGAAAATTATATGCTTCGATTTCATTTCTCTCTGCCATCTCCGCAAGTCTAGGAGACTGTCCCCAGTGACCACCGATCACTCGTTTTACAAGTCCCTTCTTTGCAAGTGGCGACATTCCACGATCATTTCGATCTCCTAATCCTGTAGCATGCCAGAGTGTCAGATCTTTTGGTTCTCCAGTTTCTTCGTATCTCTGACTCAATGCATTGATCAACACCTCTGGGTCAACGATTCCACCACCAGCTCCACAGATTGCTACACTGTCATTATCTTTGATATATGTTACTGCCTCTTTTGCTGTCATTACAGGAACTTTTGTTCCTTTTCTTTCTGGTTTTCTCATCCTTAAAACCTCCTGTTTTCTATACTTAAATTCTACCAAATATCTTGTTTTTTAAAAGAATGTATCCTGTTGTGCTTTATAATTATCTTGTTTTATTTTTATGATTAATATATAATAAATGTGTATATTATGGTACATTTTTAAATTATCTTGTTCTACCATAGAATTATCTTGTATTTTAAGGAGAAATCATCATGTTTTTAGAAGAATATCCAAAACAAACAAAACCACCTGTTTTTGAAAATGAGCAGTACGCAAAGATCACTCGTTTATCACATAGTTACAATAATCCAAACTGGAGCTATCAATATCATCTTCACAAAAATGAGACAGAATTTATTTATATAGCAGGTGGCAAAGGGGCCTTCAGTATCAACACAAATTTATATCATGTCACAAAAGGAGATATCCTGATCGTAGAAAAAGGAGCCATCCATTCTCTGATTTCAGATAAGGATACTCCTCTTGACTGCTGGACTTGTGCCGCATATGATTATAAACTTTATGACCGAATCTATGTTGGATTTATGCTGCCTGCAAACGTGTGTCCGCATATGAAAGCAGGAATTCACGAACCGCTGATCCAGTCTATTTTCCATGAACTTGATCTGCTTCGTACTTTCCCATCAAATACAAGAATTTCTACTTCTGATATTTTAGGAACTGCTCTTGTTAATATTTATTATGAAATCTTTCGTGAGAATCCAACGATGGAACGAAGAAAAGATTCTTCTTTTGCGCAGAACATTCTAATCTATATCAATGAAAATTATGATAAAAAAATAACATTAAAACTATTATCCGAACATTTTCATATCAGTGCAGATTATATCAGCCATGAATTTCGTAAAATCTACGGAATCTCTCCGATCAATTATGTGATCGACCGCAGATTAAATGATGCAAAATGGCTTCTGATCAATACCAATCAATCTCTTGTATCTATTTCTGAAAAGGTTGGTTACGAAAATACTAGTTATTTTTCTAAATTGTTCGAAAAACGAATTCATTATTCACCTCTTGAATTTCGTGAAAAATATAAGAAATAGTCAATATTTTGTACGCAAAAAAGAAGCACGTAATTTTGTCTTACATGCTTCTTTTTTATAATTTCTTCTATTTTACACGATTATTTCTCTGCACCGCTTAAATATGCATTATAAATATCTCTTGAGATATTCTTCTTGATCGCATCATAAACTGGCTGTGCCTGCTTACGCATCTCTTTCTGTGTCTTTGCATCAAGTTTCACAATCTTTGTACCACTGTCTTCAATGATTTTGATACGGTCTGCGATTCTCTTGTCAGATGCTTCTCTTGCATACACTTTCGCTGTCTGCGATGCCTGATCGATGATCTTCTGCTGATCTTTTGACAAACTGTTATAAAATTCATCACTGACGATCAGTGAAATATAATGTGGCAGATGGTTTGTCTCTACGACATAATCCTGCTGTTCATATAATTTGCTGGAAACAATAACTTCGTAAGGGTTCTCCTGCGCATCGATTGTTCCCTGCTGAAGTCCAATATAAACTTCACTGAATGTCATTGGTGTTGGGTTTGCTCCAAGTGTCTTCCAGAACTTCAGATGGTAACTATTCTCCATTGTACGGATCTTCTGTCCTTTGAAGTCTTTGATACTTTTAACATTCTTGTTTGTAGACATAACACGGAATCCCTGATCGGCATATCCAAGAAGTTTATATCCACCTTTCTGATATACCTTCTCCATCTTCTTATAGAATATCGGATTATCTACAGCTTCTCGTGCCTGTTTGATCGTTGTAAATGCACTTGGTAAGTCAAATACAGCTGTATCTGGAAGAAAAGTTACCTGTGGTGCTGTATTCTGTACAACAAATGGGATATCTCCATCTTTACAGCTTTCAAGAAGTTCTCGGTCTCCTCCAAGTGTACTGTTTGGATAAACCTCGATCTTCATCTTTCCATGGCTTAACTTAGAAACTTCTTTTGCAAATTTCTCTGCATATAACTGCGTTACCGTATCTTCCGGACTGGAAGTTCCAAGCGGCCATGCATATCTTTGTACTTCGTCTTTCTTTTGTTTCTTCTTGCATCCAGATAAACTAAATAATAAAACTCCTGCAAGAAGAACAACAACGGATCTTTTTATGATTTTTCTCATGAAATCCTAAACCTCCTTATAAAAGTGCCAGACTGATCTGCGGAATAAATGTGATCAGAAGTAATGCTACAAGGAAACAAACGATTAAAGGCATTGCTTTTTGTGCAATCTTCATCACCGGGATATCCGTTAAGGATGATGCCACAAATAAGTTGACTCCAATCGGTGGTGTAACGAAACCGATGGCAAGGTTTACAACCATCATAACACCAAAATGAATTGGATTCATACCGATTGCTGTGACAATTGGTAATAAGATCGGTGTTAAAATAAGGATCGCTGGTGTTGTATCCATGACCATTCCTACGATCAGTAAAAATACATTGATCACAAGTAAGATCACAACTTTATTATGGAAGTTACTTAAGATCCACGCACTAATGGACTGAGGTACACGCATTAAAGTTAATACTCTTGAGAATGCAATGGATGCTGCTAAGATAAACAGAATTGGTGCATAAGTTCTCACACCTTCTACCATGATTCCACAGATATCTTTAAATTTCATGGATTTATAAATAAATAAGCTGACTACTAAAGAATAAAATACGGAAATAACCGCTGCTTCTGTTGGAGATGCAACTCCAGTATAAATACATCCAAGGATAATAACCGGACTTAAGATTGCAAAAAAGCTTTCTTTAAATACTCCGATAAATCCTTTCGCATGTAACTGATCGATCTCTGCTACAATCTTTTCCTTATCTTCTCCATGTTTTTTACAATAGTAAATGGCATAAACCATCAATAAAGCACCAATTAGTAATCCTGGTACAACTCCCGCCATAAACAGATCACTTACAGATTCTCCAGATGCCATACCATACATGATAAACGGAATACTAGGCGGTATGATAACCCCTAGTCCACCGGCTACTGCTACAATTGCCGTTGCAAATGACTTATCATATCCTAAACGTACTAAGATTGGGATTGTCATACTTCCTACCGCTGCTACGGTTGCAGGTGCTGACCCTGAAATTGCTCCATAGAATAAGCAGGTAACAATCACTGCACAAGGCATTCCTGCTGTTAATTTTCCAATAAAAAACGCAAAAACGTCAAAAATCTTCTTAGAGATTCCTCCTTTTGCCATGATCATTCCAGATAATACAAACATTGGAACTGCAAGCAATGGGAAACTATCGATTCCTCCAAGCATAGAACGAATGACAAATGTCCCGCTTGCTGTAAATGATGGATCAAATGCTCCTGGAAGTACAGATACGATCCCAAGGGCGATTGAAATCGGAATTGCAATGATCAAACAAACAAAGAAGAGTAAAAATACGACTGCTGCTGACATTTATTTTTCCTCCTTTTCTTCACCTTTGCGGATCACGATCTTAAATTCGATGATCCAACGCTGGATGATACGAAATGCTACTAAAACAAAACTAAACAGCGGGGCTGCCTGAATATAATACATTGGAATCTGACATGCGGGACTTACCTGTCCACTTTCAAATGCACTCTTTAGATAAAGAACTGCATATGGAATCAGATATAAAAACAAGGCAAGTTCGATCGTGTGGTTCACCACTTTGAACAATGCTTTCCCTCTTCTTGGAAACATTGCTACAAACTGTTCAATTTTAATGGAAATACATTTCTTAGTACAATAACTAACACTGATAAAGCCTGACCAGATAAACAAATATCTTGTCAGTTCCTCTGACCATGAAAGGGAAGCTCCAAGTGCATATCTTGCAAATACCTGGATTCCCATGATCACTGTCATTGCAATCAGTAATGCTACCATTAAAAATTCTTCCAGATTCTCATCAAGCCATTTTAGCATGATTCACCTCTTTCTACTTTCTATAACAAAAGTCTTTATTTTCACAAACTATGGCAAAGCTTTAACGATTTGCCCTACTAAATTATACCGAAAAAATAGGATTTCAACAAATATTTTTTGTCTATATATATCATAGATTTTATCTATTAACATCCGATATTTCCCATTGAAAAACCAATATTTCTATTTCACCCAAGGTTAATTCCTTAACAATCTCGTTAATACTATAACAATTATTTATACATAAAACAAATAAATCTTTTTTTGAAAATCAATAGATATTTTTTATGTATTCAAAAAAGAGGAAAAGAATAACTACGAATCTTCTCCTCTTCTACATTTAATTTTTAAAGATTCAGTTCTTATAACCCCTGATTTTCATGAAGGAACTGAAGCATATTATTTAAATCGTTCACTGCTGCCTGTCCAGGTGCAGATGCTTTCTTCGCTGCTCCGAATGTAAGAGCAGATCCGAATACTTCACCGCAAAGACGGCTGATCAGCCCTGTTCCTGCCATAGACATTGTGATGATCGGACGATCTGCATGTTCTGTATACATTTCTTCTGTTGCACAAAGAAGTGTTAATACGTCACGTCTGCAAGTTGGCATAACTGCGATCTTAGGAATATCAGCACCAAGTTCCTGCATTTTGCAAAGTCTTCTTACAATTTCATCTTTTTCAGGTGTTTTGTCAAAATCATGGTTCGATGCAACAACTTTTACTCCACATTCATGAGCAGCTGCTACGATCTCTTTTACGATCTCATCACCTGTGAATGCTTCTACATCTACAAGATCAACATATCCTGTTTTTGCAGCAGCGATGTTTAATTCTTTGTAAGGTTCTGCTTCGATTGCTTTTTCTCCACCTTCTTTTGATGTACGGAATGTGAAGAGGATTGGTGTTTCACCTAAAGCTTCTCTTAAATCTTTTAATACGTCTTCTACTTTATCGAATTCGAACACTCCTTCGAACCAGTCAACACGCCATTCAACAACGTCTACAGGGATGCTGTCAAATGTTTTCGCTTCTGCGATAATCTCATCTTTTGTAACACCTACGATAGGTACACAAATTTTTGGAACTCCGCTTCCGATTTCAATATTTCTTACTTTTACTGTATTCATTGACAATTTTCCTCCTATTGTCTGAATGCTCTCCCGAAGCAAAAGCCTCGGGAGTTCATGTTACCAATACTAATTAATTTTTAGATGCTTCTTCTGCATTCTTTAATAATACACCATAACGTACGTTTACGAAAAGTGCTAATAAGATTCCGATTGCTGTAATTACGATATTCATCATGATTACACTTGTAGATGTCATCTTCGCAGCTGCTGTTAAGATTGTGTAGTTACATAAGCTTGATGCAATCATAACTAAACTTGTGATAGTTCCTTTGATTTTAGGGAACAGATCATTTACAACGGCTGTAGCCATCTGAAGGACTCCACCTGCTGCTGCATATCCGATGACGAATGCTCCAACGTAGCAGATCATAGGTGTCTTAATAATGTAAACTAATGCTAACATTACAAGAGAGATTGCTGGATAGATAACCAAGAATCTAACCTGTTTGAATTTTGTGATCAATGCACTTGTTACGAATAATGCTACCATTGTACCTGCAGAATAGTATGTCTGCATAACAGATACATTCTGAGATGGGATCTTCGCAATTTCAGTACCAAATGTCTGAGCACAGTTTAACCATAACTGGAATGTTGCTGTACTTGTGAATCCGATCAGGATTAATGCAATACTCTCGATAGAAAAATGCGCATTCTTTAAGTTGCTGATGAAAGATTCTGATTTACCACTTTCAGATGCCGCTGGGAATGGTGCAAAGATTGCTAAGATTCCAAGGATACCGATGCATACACCTGCTACGACTGGAAGCATTAAGTATGACATGCTTGTTCCTGCTACAACACCTAAGAAGAAAGGCATTAATAACTGTGCAACGGAAATAAAGAATTTGATTCCCATTGTTGCAATACCTGTATATTTGTAAATGATTTCAGTTACAGCTGGGTATGTTGCTGTATCCAAGAATGAGTTAGCGATACCACCAAGAACAGCTGCTACATAAGCAATTGTTGTGTTTGGTGAGAATGCGATTCCTACTAAGAAGATAACGTATGAAGCACATCCAATGATCACTGATAAACGACGTCCTAATTTGTCAGATAAAGGTCCTGCAAATGGAAGGGAGATCAAACGTCCCAGTCCTAATGCTGCTGCAATGGAAGTTACTGCCATAACATCTTTTAATCCCCACTGGCTTGCGAGCATTTCTTTTACTACCTGCTGACTTAAGATTGAGCACCCGATTCCATGAATGAAATAGTTCAGATAAAGAACTAAGGCACTTGGTATGTATTTTTTATCCATTTTTATAATTCCTCTCGTTTGCTATATGGTTATGACTAAACTTTAGTCATATTTGATATCTAATACTTCTTTCATATGGTCGATTGGCATATGTTTTCCTGTCCATAAGTGGAAAGCAGCGTCTCCCTGGAATAACATCATTCCAAGACCGTTCATTGTCTTACATCCAGCTTTCTTAGCAAGTCTTAATGTTTCTGTCTCTCTTGGAGCATAAACTGTATCTGTTACGATCAGGTCTGGACGGAAGTATGTTTCATCAGGAACAACTGTCTGTCCTTCTAATGGTTTCATTCCTACACCAGTTGCCTGTGCGAATAAGTAGCTGTCTGCGATTTCTTCTCTTAATTTATCTTTGTCATCAAGATCGTAAAGATTTACGATACAATCTGTGTTTTCACGGATCTTCTTTACTGTTTCTTCAGCATTAGCCCAGAATTTATCTTTGATATTGAAGATTGACATTTCTTTGACACCGTCTAATGCAGCCTGAATCTCGATTGCTGTCGCAGCTCCACCAGCACCAGCGATTGTCATTTTTTTACCGATCACATCAATATCGTTGTCTTTTAATGACTGCATGTATCCGATACCGTCTGTGATATGTCCGATCAGTTTTCCGTTGTCATTTACGATCGTGTTAACAGCTCCTGCCATTTTAGCTGCTGGAGATAACTCGTCTAAGTACTGTCCTACAACTGTTTTGTTCGGCATTGATACGTTAGATCCAACCATCTTTAAAGCACGAAGTCCTTTGACTGCATCCTCTAATGTGCTGTTGTCAACTTCGAATGCTAAGTATGCATAGTCAAGTCCTAATGTTGCGAATGCTTCATTATGCATTGCAGGTGAGCTTGAATGTCTGATTGGATAAGCCATTAATCCGATTAATTCAGTATGTCCTGTGATTCTCTCTGCCATAATTTTTCTCCTTAAATAATATGCTTGTTATTAGTTTCATTCACCCAAAAGTTAATTTTTTAACAACCTTATGGCTATATTATATTCCATATTGATTGATACTTCCAATATATCTTTTAGTGTTTTTTGATAGTTTTAGGCTATCAATCATGTTATAATGAGAATAACTATTAACTGCTATAATAAGGAAGGTATGTATGAATTTAAATCAACTGTACTATTTTCAAAAAGTTGCACAATTACAACATTATCACCAGGCGGCCAAAGAATTAAATATCTCTCAACCTAGTTTAAGCCGTTCGATCGCTAATCTTGAAGAAGAATTAGGTGTTTCTTTATTTCAGAAAAACGGACGCAATATCGAACTTACCAAATACGGCTCTATCTTTTTGGAACATGTCAATCGTATTATAGATGAAATCAAAATTGCTGAAAATAAAATGAAATCCTTAGCTGGCAGTTCCAGCGGGCACATTGATATCGGATATGTATTTCCACTTGCCAAAAGTTATATTCCAAGACTTGTACGAAGTTTCTTAAATCAGCAGGAAAATCATGAGATCACGTTTTCTCTAAGTCAGGAGATCACAAAAAATCTAATTGCGGATCTGAAAAATGAAAAATATGATGTCGTTTTTGGTTCTCTCGTTGCCGATGAACCGGAAGTTGAGTTTGTTCCGGTTGTTAATCAGGAAATGGTGATCATTACCCCGCCAGAGCATCCTTTAAAATATAAGAAGAAACTCGTTTTGGAGGATCTGCTGGATTATCCAGTCATTGGTTATGATAAGACTTCTGGTCTTGGACGTTTTACTAATTCTATTTACAAACAAAACCATATCAAACCATCGATTGCTTTTGAATCTTCGGATGAAAATGCCATCGCTTCCCTTGTTGCAGAAGATTTTGGGATTGGTTTTGTTGCACATGTAGAATCATTACAGGCATATGATGTGGAAATCCTACATCTTAGTAATGTGAAGCCATACCACACTGTTTATATGGCTTATCTTAAAAATATGCCAATGATCCCTGCCGTTCGTAAATTTATTGACTTCACAAAAAAAACCATAGATATTCTCTATTGATTTTTCAAAAAAGATTTATTTGTTAAATAATTAACCGTATGTTATACTAAAACCATCATAAATCATTCACCCAAATATTTATGATTCTGACAACCTCGATTATATGGAATTTAATTTTTTGATTTTCGGATTTAATTTTTTGGAGGTTCAATTCTAATGAAAAGCAATTATAAAAACATTTTCACACCATTAACAATTAAGAACATGACAATGAGAAACCGCATCATGATGACACCAATGGGAACGAACTATGGTGAACAGACAGGTGAAATGAGTTTCTTACACATTGATTATTATACAGAAAGAGCAAAAGGCGGAGTTGGTCTGATCATGGTTGAAAACGCAAGCGTTGATTCACCACTTGGATCTAACGGAACAACTCAGATCCGTATCGATCATGACAACTATATGCCACGTTTCTTCAAATTATGTGAAACATTACACGCTCACGGAGCTTGCGTTGGTGTTCAGTTAAACCACGCTGGTGCTTCTGCTCAGTCTAAGAGAACAAACATGCAGCCAGTATCTGCATCTGATATCCCATCAAAAGCAGGTGGAGAAATCCCTCGTCCTCTTAAAGTAGAAGAAATTTATGAAATTGTAAAAAAATATGGAGAAGCTGCTGCTCGTGCACAGGCTTGTGGATTTGACTGTGTTGAGATTCATGCAGGACATTCTTACTTATTAAGCCAGTTTATGTCCCCTACAACGAATAAACGTACAGACGAATTCGGTGGCTGTCCAGAAAACCGTGCCCGCTTCACAAAATTAGTTGTTGAAGAAGTTCGTAAACAGGTTGGTCCTATGTTCCCTATCTTCGTTCGTATCAGTGCTGATGAACTGATGGAAGGTGGAAACACATTAGAAGATACTTTAGAGTTACTTTCTTACTTCCAGGAAGAAGTTGACGCATTTGACGTATCCGCTGGATTAAATGGTTCTCTTCAGTTCCAGATCGATGCGAACTACTTAAAAGATGGTTGGAGATCTTACATGGCAAAAGCTGTGAAAGAAAAATACAACAAACCTTGTGTAACTATGGGTAACATCCGTGATCCTCGTGTCGCTGACGATATCTTAGACCGCGGTGATGCTGATATCATCGGTATGGGTCGTGGACTGATCGCAGATCCTCACTGGGTGAAAAAAGTAGCTACAGGACGTGAAGATGAGATCAGAAAATGTATCTCTTGTAACGTTGGATGTGCTGGAAACCGTATCGGAGTTAACCGTCCTATCCGTTGTACAGTAAACCCTACTGTAAACTCTGGATTTGACTATAAGAAGAAAAAAGTAAATAAACCTTGTAACGTAGTTGTTATCGGTGGTGGTACTGCTGGTCTTGAAGCTGCTTGTACAGCTGCTGAAGTTGGATGTACTACATTCTTATTCGAAAAGAATGATCACCTTGGTGGATTAGCTGTTGAAATCTCTAAGATTCCAGATAAGAAACGTTTAAGAGACTTCCCTGACTACCTTGTACACCGTGCTTCTAAATTAACAAACCTGTTTATCTTCAAAGGACAGGAAGCAACTCTGCCATTAATTAAAGCACTGCATCCAAACATCATCGTAAACTCAACAGGTTCTAATCCTTTACTTCCACCAATCAAAGGATTACATGACCACATCGACAAAGAAGGATCTAAAGTAGCTTCTATCACAGGAATGATCAACCACTTAGCTGATTATCCAGAAGACTGCACAGGTAAGAAAGTTGTTGTCGTTGGTGGTGGAGCTGTAGGTCTTGACGTTGTTGAATACTTCGCTCCTAAAGGTGCGCAGGTAAGCATCGTAGAAATGATGCCTCAGATCGGTAAAGACTTAGATCCAGTATCTAAATGTGGAACAAACACATTAATGAGAGAACACAATGTAAACCAGATGACTGAAACAGCTCTTTGTGAAGTAAAAGCTGATGCGTTCACAGTAAAAGCTAATGGAGAAGAAAAAGATCTTCCTTTTGATTATGGATTCGTATGCTTAGGAATGAGAGCAAACGCTCCTGTTCTTGATGAAATCCGTGAAGCATTCGCTGATACTAACGTTGAAATCATCAATATCGGTGACAGCGTACGTGCTAGAAGAATCATTGATGGTGTTCAGGAAGGACATAACATCTTAAATGTACTTGCAGATCATGAATATCTGTAAGATATAGATAAAACAAATAAAAAGCTAGCAAAGTAAACTTGCTATCCTACCTACCTTAAAAAATAAATAAAAAGAAAACCCCTGAAGATTGATTGGTTTCAAGGGTTTTCTTTTATCTTTATTTGATCGTTATCTCTTCTCCTTCTTCTGTCTTTAATGTATAACTGATATCTTTTTTGTCTAACTCATATGTCATTTTGTCATCGTTTTTTCTTGCTCCATATAAATAACCATCTTCAATCATTCCATCAAAATATATCTTATCTCCTTTTTTATTAATTCCTGTTAATAAAATTTCTTCATTATTCATTTTTTCCTTTCCTACGGTCGTAACTATGATAGTTTGATCAATCGGTGTCACGATCAGCTTGTCTAATCGGATTTTTTGACCTTTTACTTTGATCCATTGGTCGATCTTGACCGTTTTTTCTGCTTGTTGGAACTTATGATTTTTTAGTATAAATTCAAAATTATATATCTGATCTTTTACATTAATCTTCAAAGAAATCTTTGGGTCTGACGGCATCCTTTGTTTCAGGTAGTTTGTTGATAGAAAATGCAATGTACCATTTTTGACATTTTCTTTTCCTAAAACTCCATATCCCCTACTTTCTTTTACTTTTTTCCCATTAATCTTTACGCCTTCAATCTGAACATCTCCCAATTTGGATTTTTTCCCATCTTTTCTCTCCATTTTCACCAAACATCTTAATTGCTGATCACTTGCAATCGTATCTTTTAATGTAATCGTATAATCTTTTGTCGTTTTTTTCTGATTTACATGTGTCACATAAGTATCTTCTTCTTTTTTTCCTAAATACTCTCCAATCCCAATAAAAGATTTTAATGCCTTAGCAAATGTTGTATCTTTCATTGGCGTAACACCAATACATAATCCAAACACAGCACATGCCACGGGAAGATAATACCACTTGATATATCTTTTTCTTGATTTTATATTACTTATCCGAGCACTTTTATAAAATCGTTGTTTGATATTATCTTTTTCCTCTTTGCTTAATTCTTCTTCCTCTTTTGGAATAAATGTCTCCATATGAATATCTTTATATTTTTGTTTCATTTCCTTTTCCCCCTTGTTCCCGAAAGAATTTCTGAATTTTTTTCTTTCCTCTAGAAATTCTTGAATAAATACGATCTCTATGCATCCCTGTTTCTAATGAAATCTGTGTAATCGATTGTTCGTATACATATCTTCGATAAAATAAATCTCTATCTTCCTCTGATAAGCATTTTAATAACTTTTCTAGTTCTTTATCCGAAGCATCTTCTTCTACTGCAAAAAATCCTCTTTCTTCTCTGTATAATTGCTTTATCTCTTTTGCCGATTCTTCTTCGTATAAACTGATTTCTTTTGACGTTCTTTTCAGCTCCTTACGTAAAAGATCAATAGCTTTATATTTAGCGATTGCACAAAGAAATCCTTTTAGTTCACCTTTTTTCTCTTCAAAGCGCTCTGGATGATCCCAGACTACCATAAGACAATCATGAAAGCATTCTTCCCAATGTTCTTTTTGATCATAAAGATTATGTATCAATACCGCTTTTATTGCTCCTCCGTATTGTTCTATTATGTATTCTATTGCCTGTGGATTTTTCTTTTTTAACTCTTTTAGCAAATTTCGTTCTGTGATCTTCACATATCCATCCTCCTTAAGTTACTGTATACAGTCCTTTATTTACCGGTCTATTTATTTATTCGAATCTAAAGTTAAAAATCTGCCCTGTTTTTATTTTTTTCATCAAATTTTTCTATGAAATAAAAAATTTAAGCCTTATGCAACTTATCATGCTCTGCATAAGGCTTTCTATCTTCATCTAACTATTTATTTTTGGAATTCCTCGATCACACACTCGAGTTCTCTCGTTTTCTTATCGTAATTAATACCAACTAATAATAAATTTCCTTGATATTCTTCTAAACTTTCAAAATATTGTTTTTTCTTAATCTGATCAATTGCTCCTTTTGCTGTCTGATCCCATTTCAATTCTACGATCAATGCCTGTTTATCTAAAAACTTCTTTCTTGGGATAAATACAAGGTCTGCAAATCCTTTCCCTGTTGGCAATTCTCGATAAACATGATAAAAATTTCTTGCTGCGTAAAGAGCTAATGAAATTGTATAACTTAATGCATTCTCATCATTATATTGTAAATGCGATGTTTCAAAATGTGCTTGTTTGATTCCTTTGCAAACTTCTTCTGGTCTACGCTCCCAGATAGACCTTAACGTCCATGCAGAATTTCTCAATGCCTCTGAAACTTCTCCCCAATCTGAAACTGAAACTGCATTTACATATTCTCCTCTTACTTCATTATTCGGAATATAAACGCTTTTATCTTCAAAATCATATGCAAGATATCCTAAATGTATCAACAGCGTCAATACATCGTCTTTCGAATGAAATGTTACCATATCATTTGTAAAACTTCCTGTATTTACAGAAACTTTTTCACCTACCATCATACTAATAATATCATCTTTTAATCCATCAAAATTCATGTCAATATAGATGCGAAGTGCTTCAAATGTTTCTGTCTGATTCCAATAACTATCACAAATTCCTGATAATACTGCTTCAATCACAGACTTAGGACTATACACAGATGGAACTTTTGCAAATCCATATCCATCGTACCACTCCTTAAGCTCCTGAAAATTCAAATGATATCTACTGCATAAATCTATCACTTCATCTTCCGTGAATCCTACATAAGGAGCTAATTGTCGTGGATTTGCCATAGAATATTCTGAAAACATATTTAAAGCTGAATGTGTTCCATATTTCTTGATTGGTAAAATACCCGTCATATATACAAGTTGTATATATTGTTTGTCTTTTAACATATTTCTTAAAAAATCTAAATATTTCTCTTGCGCCTCTTTATTATTCTTATATTCTCTGAATATACAATCCCACTCGTCAATAATGATCACAAATGGGATTCCTGTTTGCGCATAAATATCTTGCATAGACTCAGAAAGATCATTTTTGTCAAAATAATCAATATCTGGATATTCCCATTGGATATCTCTAAGCAATATTCTTTGTATTCGATCTATTAATCCATATATATCACTTGTTCTACTTAAAAATTCCTGTACATTAAGAAATATTGTATTATAACAATTTAAATATTTCTCAAAATCCGGATCTTTTGAAATCTTCAATCCTTGAAATAGTTCTTTCGAATCACATCCACGACTATAATAAGCAGTCAGCATATCCGCTGCCATAGACTTTCCAAAACGACGTGGTCTGCTGACACAAAGGTTCTGTTGCATTGTGTTTAACACATGGTTTGTATATCCGATCAATCCAGTTTTATCCACATAAATCTCTGAATTGATCGCCCTATAAAATTTTTCATTTCCTGGATTTAAATAGCTTCCCATCGCAGAACCACTCCTTCTTCATTCTTAACTCATATTCATTATATTAAATTTTTTATTCCATTTCAAGAACATTTTTATATCTTTAATAGTTTTTATTTAGTTTTAGTAATATTTTAGTTTTAATTTTAAAATACTATATAAAAAACTCCAGGATAAGCTCTCATATCACTTACCCTGGAGTTTTAAGGTCGAGATTATATTATATATTTTTTAGGAAAATTGACATTTAATTTTTGCAAGAAATAATGATTCTTACTGTACTGCTTTGAATGCTTCGTCTAAGTCTTCGATGATATCGTCGATATTTTCTGTTCCGATAGACAGACGGATTGTATTAGGTTTGATTCCTGATCCTAGTAATTCCTCTTCAGTCATCTGAGAATGTGTTGTAGATGCTGGATGGATCACTAAGGATTTAACGTCTGCTACGTTTGCAAGCAGTGAGAATAACTCTAAGTGATCGATGAAGTCTTTTGCTTTCTGTGCATCACCTTTGATCTCGAATGTGAAGATAGATCCACCACCGTTAGGGAAGTATTTTTTGTATAGTTCCTGCTGCTCAGGATCATCAGATACTGATGGATGGTTTACTTTTTCTACTGCTGGATGGTTTTTCAGGTATTCTACAACTTTTAATGCATTCTGTACATGACGCTCTACTCTTAAGGATAATGTTTCTAATCCCTGTAAGAAGATAAATGCATGGACTGGAGATAATGTAGCTCCTGTGTCACGAAGTAATAATGCTCTGATCTTTGTGACAAATGCAGCTGCTCCAACGTCTTTTGTGAAGCTTACTCCATGGTAGCTTGGGTTTGGTTCTACTAATGATGGGAATTTTCCTGATGCTTCCCAGTCGAATTTACCACCGTCAATGATGACACCACCGATTGTTGTTCCATGACCACCGATGAATTTTGTTGCTGAATGTACTACGATGTCTGCTCCGTATTCGATTGGTCTTACAAGGTATGGTGTTGCAAATGTATTATCTACGATCAGTGGAATGTTGTGTTCATGAGCAATCGCTGCTGCTTTCTCAATGTCTACAACGTCTGAGTTTGGATTTCCTAATGTTTCGATGAATAATAATTTTGTGTTATCTTGGATTGCTGCTCTTACTTCATCTTCATTGAAAATGTCTACGAATGTTGTTTCGATTCCGTAATCTGGTAATGTATGCTCTAAGAAGTTGTATGTTCCACCGTAAATGTTTTTCGCTGCAACTACGTGATCTCCTGCTTTTGTGATATTTTCAATCGCGTATGTGATCGCTGCTGCTCCAGATGCTACTGCTAATGCTGCTACTCCACCTTCTAGTGCTGCGATTCTCTGTTCGAAAACATCTTCTGTTGGGTTTGTTAATCTTCCGTAGATGTTACCTGCATCTGCAAGTCCGAAACGAGCTGCTGCATGATCGCAGTTTTTAAATACATAAGATGATGTCTGGTAAATAGGTACTGCTCTTGCATCTGTCACTGGATCTGGCTGTTCCTGTCCTACGTGTAACTGTAATGTTTCAAACTTATAATTTCTTTCTTTACTCATAATTTCTATCTCCTTTGTTGACTTTTATTTTGAATTTTGTATGTTGTCTTTCTTGATTACAAACTTATCTTACCATTAGATTTCCTACTTGTCCAATATGAAAAGTCAACATCTAGTTATAGGATATCCCTATAGCCAGCGTCGTCACCCATAGCTTTATACTTTTTGATTTCTTCTAAATACTTCTCTCCTAATGGGCTGATCGCAACTCCTTTTCGCTTGATATAGCCAATCGTCATGAGCTCATCCGATTTTAGTTTCACAGCACAGTAATCATCACCATTTAAGCTTTCACAGATAATTCCTGAACATAATGTATATCCATTTAGCCCAACCATGAGATTTAACATAGTAGCTCTGTCATTTGCTTTGATCAGTCGTTTATATTCATAAGTACTTAGTACTTCTTCTGCAAAATAAAAAGAGTTATATTCCCCCTGTTCAAAGGATAAGCATGGATATTCTTCCAGCTCTTCGATCGTAATCTCTTCTTTATCTGCCAGAGGATGCCCTTTCCACATATAAACGTAAATTCCACATTCCAATAATGGATGGAATTCAAGTCCTGATTCCTGCAGCATCTTGCTCAATACTTTCTTATTAAATTCATTCAAATAAAGAATTCCAATCTCACTGTGAAAATCTTTGACATCCTTGATCACTTCGTATGTCTTTGTCTCTCTGACTGCAAATTCGTATTCATCCATACCAAACTGTTTGACCATCTCCACAAAAGCATTCACTGCAAATGTATAATGCTGCATGGAAACTCCGAATTTCTTCTTGATATTTTTCTTCTCAATATAGCGAGATTCCATAAGCTGATACTGTTCAACGACCTGTCTTGCATAACTTAAGAATTCCATTCCTTCTTGTGTGACTGATACTCCTCGATTACTTCTCTTAAAAAGTCTTGTTCCAATCTCTTTTTCTAATTCTTTGACTGCAAGAGAAAGACTTGGCTGTGAGATAAACAGGCTTTTTGCCGCCTCATTCATAGATCCTGTATCTACGATCGCTATAATATATCTTAATTGTGTTAATGTCATAGTTCTTCCCTTCCTTATCTTTTGAAACTCTCTAATGTCCGTGGTTTATTATACTTGATTTTTCGCCGCTTGTCCTATGATTTTTGAAAGAAATACTCTTGACATGCTGGTTTGCTTTGTCTTATAATAATGCCTGTTGCGATAGTTAGAATTCTAACTATTAGCTTTCTAATCATAAAAGGAGCATCATCTATGTATGAATCATCTTATCATTATCTTCTGATGTCCAATCATTTAAGCCTTCAGAAGAAAATCATGACCGTCTTAAAGCCACTTGGCCTCTCAACCGGCCAGCCAAAGATCTTAGATCATCTTCGATATCATAATGGTGCCAGTCAAAAAGACATTGCCCATGCTTGTCATATCGAACCTGCTTCTTTGACTTCTATTTTAAATCGAATGGAAAAACAGCATATGATCGAGCGTAAGAATTTAAACGGAAATCGCCGATCCTTTCATATTTTCCTGACAGATTATGGGAAGGAACTGTCTGAATCAATTGAAAAAGCTTTCTTATCTCTTGAACAAGAAGTTTTTTCTGGGATTTCTAATGCAGAAAAAGAACAATTTCTAAAGATCTTTGAAAAACTATATAAAAATACTACAAAAGAGGAGTAAATCACATCATGGAAAAACTAAAACGTTATATCATCTTTTTTATTGGGCTTTATATTAACTCTCTCGGAGTTGCCCTGATCACAAAAGCAAGTCTTGGTACATCACCGATTTCTTCCATTCCTTATGTACTAAGCCTTAATTTCCCATTTACACTTGGAAATTTCACCATTTTCTTCAGCCTGTTACTGATCTTTTTACAGCTGTTGATCTTACGAAAGAATTTTAAACTGGAACACGTATTACAGATTCCAATCTCTATCTTATTCGGATATTTTATTGACTGGTCTATGATCCTTCTTGGATTTGTAAATCCGTCCTTTTATTTGATGAAGATCATTTATCTGCTGATTGGATGTCTGATTCTTGGATTTGGTGTGTATACAGAAGTGCTTGCTAACGTTGCGATGCTTCCTGGGGAATCTTTTGTACGTGCCATTGTAATGACATGGCATACAGAATTTGGTGTCACAAAAATCTGTTTTGACGTATCTATGACTGTGATTGCCGGAGTTCTTTCCTTTGTATTCGCAGGTAAGTTAGACGGTGTACGTGAAGGTACAGTTATTGCCGCTTTACTTGTTGGATTTATTGCACGTTTATTTGGACGTTTCTTATCTTTTGTGGAGCCAATGCTGTTCCCAGATTCAGATACTAACACAGATTTAGACACTGACACAGATTCAACAGATACTCCTATTGTGATTACAATCGCTCGTGAATATGGAAGCGGTGGACATGATCTTGGAGAAGCTCTTGCAAAACGTCTTGGATTTGATTTCTATGACAATGAGATCATTCAGATGGCTGCAGGTTCTACTGGTTATGATCCTGAATTCATCAAGAATAATGATGAACAGATGCGTAGTTCCTTGCTTTATGACCTTGTGAATCAGGTATATTCTCACGCACCACAGAACCCAGCTCCAAAAGATAATATCTTTGCGGCAGAATCTAAAGTAATCAATGAGCTTGCTTCAAAAGGAAATTGTGTTGTGATCGGTCGTTGTGCGGATTATATCTTAAGAAACCGCCCTCATTGCATGCGAATCTTCTTACATGCACCTGCCGAGTATCGTGTGAAACGAATTATGAGAACGGAAAACTTATCTCATGATGCGGCACTGACGAAAGCAATCCAGATGAACCGCAAGCGTTCTGATAACTATCATTATTATACGCATCAACCATGGGGATTATCCAGAAACTACCATCTGACACTGGACACTTCACTTGGAGATGATTTTGTGCTTGATAGCATTTGTGAAGGGTTGAAACATATTCAGTAATTTATTATGATTGTAAAAAGGATAGATGCCTTATTAACTTTGGTATCTATCCTTTTCTACTTTCTAATATTTTTGGAAACTGAAATATAAAACTTGTTCCTTCTCCTTTTTTGCTTTCCACATGTATTTGCCCACCATGAACTGCCACGATAAAGTGAACCATCGAAAGACCAAGTCCAGTTCCTCCATTCTCTCTGGAACGGCTTTTATCTACCCGGTAAAAACGATCCCAGATCTTAGGAATATCTTCCTGATCGATCCCTATCCCATCATCCTTTACTTCTCCTATGATCATATCTCCTTGTTCTTTCCATAGAATATCAATATGACCATGTTCCTTTCCATAGCTGATCGCATTCTGAACAAGATTCATCATCATTCGCAATAATAATGTGTGATTTCCCATCATCTTTACATCTCGATCACTGGAAACAGATATCTGAATCTTCTTTTTCTCTGCCTGCTCGCGCAATTCTTCTACGATAACTTCTGTCAATAGTATGAGATCAACTTCTTCCATATCATAAGATTCGCTCATCTCACCTCTTGCGATCATTAACATCTCATTGATCAATTTCGACATGCGTCTTGCCTGTCTTAAAATAATCATGATCTCTTCTTTTTCTTCTTCCTCTAATACTGGATCTTCGATCAAATATTCGCATTGAGAAATGATCACGGTCACTGGAGTTCGAAGTTCATGGGATACATCTGCTGTAAACTGTTGTTCTTTTTCAAAGGATTCTTCCAGTCTTTCGAACATTTGATTAAATTTATGAGATAATTCATACAATTCATCTCTTACTTTCGGCAATGGAAGCCTTTTTGTAAGATCCTTTCCATAACTGATATTCTCTACCTGATCACAGATCAGATCCACCTGCTTTAATGCACGTTTCAGCATAAAATATCCTGTCATTGCTATCAATAAAATGAACACGGGATATAAGACGATCATCATTTTCTGAGATGTTATCATAAATACTTCGATCGCATGAATGGATGTGATCCCCCTGATCCATATAGCCTTATTCTTTCCATAGGTATACACACTGTCATATACCATCCATTTGCTACTGCCGGATGTAATGACTCTCGGTGTATGAGATTTTAAGATCGTTTGCTTCGGAAATTTCTCTGGCATTGTGCCATATAATAATTTCCCATTGTCATCATAGACACAAAACATGACTCCATCCTGATAAAACTGAGTATCTTCTGATAAATAATAGGTTCCATCCTGAAATTGAAAGTTCGCAGAAAATCCAGTCACTGCCGCACAGACTTCTTCTTCTGTCGCTGAAATCCCGACTTTGTCGACAAAGTAAAACATAAAGACAAGAACCATTCCTAAAATAAGTGCAATGATCCCTGTATACCATAATGTGACCTTTTTCTTGATCGTCATCTGCTTCATCATTCTTCCCTCATCACATAGCCTGTTCCGCGTACCGTATGGATCAGTTTTTTCTCATATCCTGCATCAATTTTCTTTCGGAGATATCTTATATATACATCAATAACATTCGACCCTCCCTCATAATCATAATTCCATACATTTTGTTCAATCTGCTGCCTCGTCATCACGATATTCTGATTCCGCATCAGACATTCTAACACCATAAATTCTTTTGATGACAAACTGATCTCTTTTCCAGCTCTTGTCACAATTCTTGTATCCCGATCCAGCGTAAGATCTGCAATCTTTAACTGATTCGTTACAAATTGGGGTTTTCTCCGCATCATCACGCGAATTCTTGCGAGTAACTCTTCAAACGCGAACGGCTTAATCAGATAATCATCGGCCCCCAGGTCAAGCCCCTTTACCCGGTCCTCAATACCATCCCTTGCAGTCAGTAAGAGAATTGGTGTATCATTCCCCATCTGTCTCACTTCCTTTAAAACTGCAAAACCATCCTTCCCAGGAAGCATGATGTCGAGAAGAACTCCATCATACGATGTCATCTCCATATAATCTAGCGCTTCTTCTCCATCTCCACAGACATCCACACTATAATGCTCTCTTACCAGACGTTTCTTTATAATATTTCTTAAATCTTTTTCATCTTCAACAACTAATATTCTCATAATGCCTTTATTATAATACAATCTGTTTTTTGAATCCAGCACCTATTTTTAATGTTATTTTAATGTTTATTGGTTATGCTATTTATAACAAAAGGAAATCTATCCCAACCAAAGAAAGGAGTTTACAATGAAAAAAATATTATATTTATTCTTCACATGTTCTATCATTTTTGCTTTTGTAGGATGCAGTCCTTCAAAGAAAGATTCTGCCGAGGCTACCACAACACAGGAAATTGCAACAACAACTTCCTCTACAGAAGATACCACTGATTCTTCTACCTCTGATTCAGATGCCAAGAATGATTCTTATGATTTTTCAGCTTATAAAAAAAGAATCAAAAAACTCACTAAAAAAGTAAATAATGCTGCATCTTCTTCCAATGCATCTGTCAACGAAAAACGTTTTTACACTTTGAAAAAGGAACTTGATGTGGTTGATGATGAACTTGATCATCTGGATGATGAATTTGAGCATGCTTATGAAAACGGTAAACTAAGCTTCAAAGTTTATAAATCCAGAGAAAAGACAATAGAAAAATTGGAAGATCAGCTTGATCTTTTAGAAGATGCCTTGGAAAATAAATTTGGAATTGATGATTAGGAAAAAAAGATGCCATTGTAGTTTTGGCATCTTTTTTTCCATGTATCTCTTTGCTATTATTGTTTTCTTATTTAAAATGTATGCAGATTATTCCACCTTAATCCATCTCTGTCTTTTGCCCATTTAATGTATGTCTTCTTTGCTTTCTTTGGCACATAGACTTTATTAAAGATTGGAAGAGCTGTGAATTCATTTCCTTTGAATTTGCTCACGATCACTGGTGGTTTTGTTCCGTGGAAATATACGGTAGCACTGTCTCCAAAGAACATCCAATCTTCTACGACTTTCTTCACAGATTTTGGAATATGTACCTGATTCTTCGTGCCAATCTTGCCCATCACAGAAACTGTATCATCAATCACTTTTACTTTGGATGGAATTGTGATCTTCTTTGTCTTAACAAGCACTGCTGTTAATGTTCCATTGGATTTACGATAGATGCAGTTATTTGCCATCTTGTAAGTCTTATTTTTACTGCTTAAGCTTACTTTTGTAATCTTCTTGCTTTCTAATGCTTTGGCACCGATCTTCTTTACTGACTTTGGAATTACAATACTTGTTGCCTGCGATCCATTTAGGGCATTTGCTTTGATTTCTTTTACAGATGATGGGATTGTAAGCTTTTTCATCTTGTTTGGTACAAGTACTAAGGTTTTTCCAGATCTTGTTGTCAACATTCCTTTTTTCACTGCAAATGTTTTATTTGCTTTTGGGCAGCTGAATGTTTTTACCTGATTGCTCTTTACAAATGCTGTGCTGTCTATTTCGTTCATATTTTTTGAAAATGTTACTTTAGATAATACACTGCATTTTGCGAAAGTATATGCTGGTACACTTGCTGTCTGTTCTGGAATCACGACACTTTTTAGTTTTTTCATACCACTAAATGTTGCTATCTCCAACTGATTTACTGTACCTGGAATTGCTACTGCTTCAATGGTCTGTTTGTTCTTATCATCATTTGACAGATTTCCATAACAGTTGTGTTAGCGGCTGAAAGCCTCATAGTTACTATATTTTAAAGATTTTATCTTTTCACCATCTGATAACGATCAATCCTTATGATCCTCAAATCTATTTAATTTGTTGTAACAAAAAAGACACTCTTTCAAGTGCCTTTTCTTTTACATTTCTCTATCTCGCATTCACTTTTTCCATCAAAGCATCCTGCAATACCTGTGAGAAATTAATATTCAACGCTATTGCTTCTTCGTTCAACCATGCTGGAATGCTTAATGTCTTCTTCACTGCTTTGCTATTATGCTTTTTGTTATACTCGTATAGATCAAATTGTACAATTACAATTTTTCCATCTTCTTTGATATCTTCTACTTTTGATACTTCTGGAAGTTTTTCTCCTTCCTTCATTCTTTCTGTTAATGCCAACCCTAATGCATCGACTGCCATTTGATACGCCTCTTCCATATCATCTCCCTCAGTAATACACTCTGGAATATCCGGAAATGTCACCCAATATCCCCCTTCTTCTGCTACATGAAAAATTGCTGGATAAAAAACCTTTTTCATTATTTGCGCCTCCTCTTATATTTATATCATCTTAAATCATTTAATTCCCGCTTGCTTTAGTATTCCCTGTTCCGTCCCTTTTTTTAATTCTTTATTATGAAATGGTACAATTACTTGTTTACCATTTTCTATGTTTCTCATCTTAACATGTGATCCATTCTGACTAACTTGAATAAAATTATTTTTCTCTAATAATCTTATTAATTCTCTTGGCTTCATTGGCATAATCTTTTGTACCCCTTTCCCTTATTTATGCTTTTATAATAATACGTAATAATACGTATGTCAACATTTATACGCAAAAAAGAGACATAATCCTAAATCTCTCTAAAATCATGCCTCTTACAACAATGAGCGTGCGGGGATTCGAACCCCGGACAACTTGATTAAAAGTCAAGTGCTCTAC